>Ga0335069_10000145_pt1 | contig 119337 bp, 76 predicted proteins | sample Lox_Sample_11_FD_206714 | JGI IMG/M metagenome (GOLD analysis project Ga0335069, IMG submission 206714) | Soil microbial communities from Loxahatchee National Wildlife Refuge, Florida, United States - Lox_Sample_1.1 | ecosystem: Environmental > Terrestrial > Soil > Wetlands | place: USA...
TACGAGGTGCTGGAATTAACGACGCAAAGCCGGTGGGGCGATTACAGCACGATTTCGGTCGATCCGGCCGACCCCGGCCGGTTTTGGGTCATTGGCATGTATCCGTCCGGCATCGAGACCACGTTTGACAGCGGCATTTGGTCCACGCGGATCACTCAACTGCTGACCGCCCCGCTGCAGTTATCCCTCGCTCCGTCCGGCACCAATGTCATCGTTTCCTGGCCGGTGCTCGCATCGGATTACCAACTCCTCTCCGCGACCAACCTGGCGCCGCCGGCGGCCTGGTCGAATGTCACGCAAGCCACGCAGACCAACAGCACTCAGGCCTGGGTGCAAGTGCCGGTCACGGGACGGCAACAGTTCTTCCGTTTGTATCATCCCTGACGTTACCTGGTCGTCGGGTCAATCCACGCCCGGAATCATCCGCGACGCAGCGAGCGGGACAGCCGGATCGGCGCAGGAAAGTCCATGGGTTTTTGCTTGCCCGGGTGCGGGACATGGCCGAAACTCCGTTCCCGACTGACAAAGCTGCTAACCCAAAGGAAATTTATGCGAAATGCCAAATGTCTGATCCGTTGTTCCGCCTTCGGCTTCGCCGCGTTACTGGCCATCACTTTGTTCGCGGGCTGCCATTCTGCTTCCGAATCCACCTCGGTTAAAACCGCCCCCGCCGTAACCCCGCTTCCGGAGGCGGCAGCGCCGAAGGACACGCCGGCACCGACCGTTCCGGCAACCCCGGCGCCGACGGCGGCAACGCCCGCGCCGGCCGCCGCTCCCGAAGCCGCGCCTGCACCCGCGCCGGCCCCCGCCGCGGCAGCGCCGGTGAGCGCGGCCCCGGCCCCCGTGCCGCCGCCGGTGCGCATCAAGGCCGGCTTGTTCAGTTCGTTCACGGATTCCGAGGGCAACGTCTGGCTGCCGGACCAGGGTTTTGCCGACGGGGAAACCACGGACCGGCCCGATGACATGCAAATTGCCAACACCAAGGACCCGGCCCTGTATCGGACGGAACGCTACAGCATGACCGCGTTTTCCTACCCGGTGCCCAACGGCAAGTACGTGGTGAAATTGCACTTCGCCGAGACCTACGACGGGATCAGCGGGGCCGGCGGGCGGGTGTTTAGCTTCAAGGTCGGCAACCAGGAGTTCAAGGACTTCGATGTCTGGGCCAAGGCCGGTGGCGGCCAGCGCGCCCTGGTCGTACCGGTGGATGTGGACGTCACCGACGGCAAGGTAACCATCACCTTCACCGCCCAGGAGGAAAATCCCGAGATCAACGGGATTGAAATTCTGCCGGCGCCCTGAACCACAGACGCGTTTCCGTTATCTTGCGTCCAGCAACGCCCGCGCTTCAGCCTTCCTGCGGATGAAGGTTGAGGCGCTTTAAGCTCACGCCGTTGGGATCAAGCGCTGGGTTCGCTGGCGCTGGCCGGGAGCCAGCGGGGCGGGCCGTGCCCGGCAAAGGAGTTGCCCGCGGCGATTCGGTGCGGCAAACTTTCCAGGCATGACCGGAGTCGGTACCCCGTTGGATTCGTTGCGGCTCAGTCGTCGTGATTTGCGGCGGCTGGGCTTGGCCCTGGCCTTGTCGCTCGCGGTGCATTTGCTCAGCTGGGGGGGGTACGAAGCCGGCAAGAAATTCCACTGGTGGGAGCAGTGGCGCTGGCCCAGCTGGCTGCCCCGCCTGACCCTGCTCCATCTCAAACCGATCCTGCCCCAGAACGCCGAGCCCCAACTGACCTTCGTGGAGGTGCCGCAGCCATCCGCCGAAGCGCCGAAGGACTCAAAATATTATTCCAGCCAGAACTCCCGCGCCGCCGACCCCACCCTCGGCGACAAAAGCGTCCCGCAACTGAACGGCAAACAGACCGAGGTGGTGAAAACCGAGAATGTGGCGCGCCCGGACTTCAACAAGCTGCAGCCGGCCCCGCCGGCGCCGGCGCCCCGACCTGAACCGGAAGTGGCCAACGCGCCGGGGGATTTGACGCTCGGCAAGCCGGCGGAGGCAAAGCCAGCGGAGCCGCCGCGTCCCCGCACGGTCAAGGAGGCGCGCGCGCAGCAAACGCACCGCCTGCCCGGCCCGCAAATGCGGCAGGAGGGGGGCATGCGCCGGCAGGCGCTCGTGCCGTCGCTCGATGTCAAGGCGACGCCATTCGGGGCGTACGACGCGGCGCTGGTCGAAGCGGTCACGCAGCGCTGGTATGACCTGCTGGACAGCCAGCAATTTGCGATGGACCGCACCGGCCGGGTGACGCTGCGATTTCACTTGAATTACGACGGCACCATCACCGATATGAGTGTCGTGCAAAACACGGTCGGCGACCTGCTGGGCTACGTTTGCCAGAAGGCCGTCAGCGACCCGGCGCCGTTCGCGCCGTGGCCGAGCGACATGCGCCGGATGGTCGGCGAGAATTTTCGCGAAATCACGTTCACGTTTTATTATTACTGAACCCGCTGATTGCGCGGACGGAACTATTTATGGAAATTGTGATTTATTTCATGCTGGGGCTGACTTCAATCGTCGGCCTGGCGTTCATTGTGGAGCGCGCGGTATCGCTGCGCTGGGCCAAAGTGGTGCCGCCGGCCATCACCGAGACGCTCGCGGCCTGCAAAACGCGCGCCGACGTGAACGTGCTGCGGCGGGTGTGCGCGCAGAAGCCGTCGCCGCTGGGCCGCCTGCTGCTGCTCGCCGCCGATCATCTGGACTGGCCGAAAGAGGAGAACGTGGAGGCGCTCCAAACCGCTGCGCGCCATGAAATCGTCCGGCTCGAACGCGGCCTGGTCGTGCTCGAAGTCATCGTCGGCATCGCGCCCCTGCTCGGCCTGGTCGGCACCATTGCGGGCATGATGACCGTGTTCGGCGGCCTCGGCCAGACGGGTGTGAACGACGCCGCCAAGCTGGCCGAAGGCATCTCGCTGATTTTGCGGGCGACGCTGCTCGGCCTGCTCATCGCCATCCCGTCGCTCATCGCCTGGAGCTATTACAGCAAAAAAGTCGAGGTCCAGGCCGTGGAAATGGAGGCGCTTTGCGACGACTTCATCCGGCGGCAATACCGGATCTCCAGCCAGGCCGAGCTCGCCCCCGAAGCGCCGCCGCTCCTCTCCGCTGCCGCCAAAAAGTAAATGCGCTTTCTGATCCACAAACGCCGCAACACGCCCACGGTCATTATCGTCGCCCTGGTGGACGTGCTGATCGTGCTGCTCATTTTCTTGATGGTCACCACCACCTTCAAGAAGCAGTCGTCCTTGAAGTTGACACTGCCCGAGTCGTCGCAGTCCCAGAAAACCGGTTCCAATGAAAACCCGCCGCTCGTCGTGAGCATCGACACCAACGGCATGTATTACCTGGACAAGCTGCCGAAGACATTTGAGCAGGTGAAGAGCGAACTGATTTCCCGGGCGGAAAAAAATCCGCAGCTGATTCTCGCCATCAACGCCGACGAAAATGCGCCTTGGGGAAAGGTGGTGAAAATCCGGGATGCCGCGGCCGAGGCGAAAATCAAAACGCTCGTCGCCTACACCCGGGAAGCCAAGCCCTGAGCCGGCTGGCGCCGCGGCCGGATGAATGCGAGGAGACACCCCGCCAGCGTGGCCAGGGAAATGACCGCGCCCAATTGGAACCGGCGGTCTTCGTACACGAGTTTGACATGATGGGTTCCCGGCGGGATTTCAAAGGCTTGAAAGGCGTAATTCGCGGGCCACAACCGCGCCGGCCGGCCATCCACGTAGGCGTGCCACGGATGGTAATAGATCTGGGCTGCTACGAGCAGCGCCGGAGCGGCCGTCTCCGCCTCGGCTTCGATCCGGTTCGCGGAGAACTTCAGCGGCGAAATCGTCACCGGGGTCGCATTGCTCGCCGCGATGAAGGGTTTCGCGGCCTCGGGCAGGCAGACTTCCCGGCGCGGATTGAAGTCCCCGTTGGTCAAACTCTGGATGGCAGCCAGGTCGTCGGTGAATTGCGGTTTCTGTCCGCCGGTCAGCAGCGGCAGGGCGCCCGTGCGCGGAATCCATTCGCAATTATTCGTTTGCACCGCGAGGATTTGGGACACGCCGAGAAAATCCAGCAGCGGCGCGGCCGTGGAGTCCTTGGCATAGTTGTAAAACAACGCGGCGAACCGGCCCAGGCAGAGCGGGAAGAACCCGTCGCAGTTCGGCAAATGGTCCAGCAGGTTGCAATCGCTGGACAGCATAAAACGCCGGCCGAGATAATCCTTTGTGACGTCGGCGAGAAACATGTGGCCCAGTTCGAGGCTCGTGGCGCCCGGCACCAGCATCCGGCCTTCGCCAAACCGTGGCGCCGGCAACGGGCGCGACAATCCCGGTTCATAGATTGACCGGTTGACAGTTTGTGGCCGGGGCGCGTCCTGGGTTAAATCCAGCCATACCAGCAACAGCAGCAGCAGTTGCCACCACCGGCGCGGCGACCGCGAAGAGATCCTGCCGGCAAACCACCAACCGCCGGCGACGGCCGTAAAAAACGCCGCCCGCGCGAGGCCGTTCCCTAAAATAGCCATCCGGTTGTCGCCCGGCGATCCGGACGACCATTGCCACCATAGAATGCCAAGGACCAACGCTATCGCGCCGAGCCAGACCAGCGCAGCGCGTCCGCGTCGCCCCCCGGTCCGGCTTCCCGCTTCCATCGGCATTTGTGCCAGTCCCTGGGCGGCCAGCAGCGGCAGGAGGAACACCGGCAGGATCACGAACTTGATGGGAAAGCGCATCAGGCCGATGGCGCTGACGTGCCGTGCGGCCCAGTTGTAAACGGGCGTGGCCTCGCCCAGCGCCAGGATGAGAGAAAGGCCGATAAGCGCCGTCGGCAACCAGATGCGTCGTTGTCGCACCCGCCAAAGTGTGACCAACGCCAGCATTACCGTGGCCACGCCCACATAGTAGGAATTGGTCCACGACTGCCCGTCCTGCATGAAGACGCCCTGATACGAACGGCAGCGAAACAGCGGCACAAAGAAGTTCGCCCAGCCGGTCAGCGGCATCGGCCAGAGCGTGGCGGAGATTTCCTGCTGACGTCGTGAATGATCCAGGAGGTCGAAAAACGGCAGCAATTGCGCCGCCGCCAGCCCGCTGATGAGCAACACGATCAGTCCAGTCCGCCAGAATATTTGCCACCCCCGGCCATCGCCGCCGGCGCACGCCAGCAACGTGGACGCGCCCAGCCAGACCCAGGTAAGCAGGACGACTTCCGTGCCGCCGGACAGCATTTGCAGCGCGCCGGTGAGAGCCGCCACGATGAGCATCCGGCCGCCTTCACGCCCGGCGCGTTCGGTCAGCCACACCACCCACGGCATCCAGCCCAGTCCGGCAATGGTGGCCGGCCAGATCAGGCTGCTGAGCATCAACCCGTTGAAGGCAAACACGATTCCGGCAAATGCGGCGGCCGGGGAATTTTGCGTCCACTGGCGCGCGAGGAAGAACATTCCCAGGCCGCCCCAGAACAGGTGCAGCAGGCAGAACACGCCCAGTGACCACGAGAGCGGCAGCAGCAGATAGAACAGCGCCGGCGGATAGAGCACCTGGGTGTTCCATTGCGCCAGGAACGGCGTGCCGCAGTTGTTCAGCGGATTCCACAGCGGCAATTCACCACGCCAGAAACTTTCGCGCCAGTGATAGGCAATCGGGTAGGAGAAAAGGCCGAAATCGCGATAAACGAACGTCTGGAAGCCGAGGAAAACCTGCGGATAAGCGGCCAGCGTCAGCACCGCCAGCAACGCGGCGAACCAGCCCGGCTTGAGCCAGGCGCTATCGCCCGCGTCCACCGTTTTGGCATCCGGCGTTGAGAAAAACGGCATCGGCGACATGATGCGGGAACGGGTGGCCAACCCAAGTCAAAAAAATCCACGTTCTGTTTCAAACGCCTTAAACCAAAACCGCCAAGGCGCAAAGGACGCCAAGGTTTTCAAAAACAAATCTGTTTGGCGTTCTTGGTGTCTTGGCGGTTGGCTTATTTCAGAAGCTCTTCCGCAATCTCACAACGCGCCACTTGCGAAATGTTCCAGTGAAAGGTAAATTGACCGATAATCAGCAAATGAAATGCATCAAGGTCATACGGTTAAGTGCGGCTATTCTTTGCGGTGTGAGTCCCGCACTTGCCCAAACCTGGACGCAGACCAGCGCGCCGACTAACAATTGGGTTTCGATTGCCTCTTCGGCGGATGGAGCCAAATTGGTGGCGGTCGTCAACCCGGGCGGCATTTGGGTTTCCTCGGATTCAGGGAGCACGTGGACACAGACCAGCGCACCCCGATCACAGTGGTCCCGGGTTGTTTCCTCCGCGGATGGAAACACGCTTGCGGCTTTGGGAACGCCGACGCTGATCGGTGGCTTCCCCACAAATCTCTCCTATACCGGCTCGTTTTACACCTCGACCGATTCCGGCATGACTTGGATGTCAAACAATATACCGTATCTGGATGGGGGTAATTTTTCGTATCCGATGACAACGCCGGCGGACGGCTGTAAACTGGCAGCGATAATCACTTACCTCGGCTTGCCGGGCAACGCCACCCTGTTCACCTCAACGAATTTGGGTGTCGCTTGGACGACCAATAAACTGCCCACCGGCTCCTGGAATGTACTGGTGGGCTCGGCCGATGGAACCAAGCTGCTTGCGGCAGGAGGGGAAATCTTGATTTCAACCAATTGGGGAAGCGGCTGGCTGTCAACAAATTCGTTTTCCTATGTCATGACGTCCGTTGCTGAGTCAGCAGATGCCACCAAATGCTTCGCCGCTGCCGGATCTTGGATTTTCATTTCCACCAATTCTGGAGCGACTTGGGAACAAACGAGCGCGCCGGCCAGCAACAGGATCGCCTTAGCGTCCTCAGCCGATGGTTACCGAGTGGTAGCCCTTGCCCAAGGCAGCGGCGCCCCGAGAGCCCAAGTCCTCGGCGGTCCGATCTATACTTCTGCGGATGGAGGGAGAACCTGGAGCTCCAACCAGGTGACTGCACACAATTGGGTTGCAGTAACCACCTCGGCGGATGGCTGCAAATTGTTCGCCGCTGACGCCGGCCAACCCATCACGCCCTTGCCTCCGTACACAACTGCCGGCGGTGGAATTTGGACGGCGCAAATTCCACCAACTTCATTGCTGAACCTCCAGCCGACTAACGGCAGTTTCGTCCTTTCCTGGACTATCCCTTCGACCAACTTTGTGTTGCAGCAAAGCGCCGATCTATCCGGCTGGTCGGGCGTGACCAACCCGCCGGTGCTCAACCTCACCAACTTGCAGAACGAAGTGGTTTTGTCGCCCACGAATGCCAGCGGCTTTTACCGGCTTAAAACGCCGTGAATCAAAACCGCCAAGGTGCGGGGGACGCCAAGGCTTTCAAAAACAAATCTGCTTGGCGCCCTTGGTGTCTTGGCGGTTGGCTTATTTCAGAAGCTCTTCCGCAATCTCACAACGCGCCACTTGCCGAGTCAGCGGCCAACCGCACGGTCCGAAAGCTCCCGCCAACAGAATGCTTGCGAGAAGATGACAGGCTGTGCATGCAGACGCACAGGCGCTGTGCGCGCAAACGCACAGTTGTTTGCGTTGAAATCAGTTATAAGATTCCATTGCTATGAAAAACTTCAGAATTCTTCTGTGTGTTTTGACGGTTTTATCAACAGCCTATCCCGCTCTGGCCCAAACCTGGACGCAGACCAGCGCGCCGTCCAATCTCTGGTATGCGGTAGCGTCATCCGCTGGTGGCGGCAAGTTGGTGGCGGTGATCGGAGGCCAGTTCTGGAACGGACAGATTTATACCTCGACGAATGCGGGAGCAACCTGGACATTAACGACCGCTCCCAGCCTGCATTGGAATTATGTCGCTTCATCGGCTGACGGGAGCAGGCTGGCGGCGGTGGTTTATGGAGGCGGCATTTACACGTCAACCGACGCAGGGGCGACCTGGTACACCAACAATCTTGCCAGCCAAAACTGGTTTGCCATTGCCTCGTCGGCCGACGGCTTGAAGCTGGCGGCAGTTTACTCCAACAGCCGGGTATACCTCTCAACCAATGGCGGGGCCGCCTGGACTTCCAACACGGCTCCGGCGGCCGATTTGCGTTGCATCGCGTCGTCGGCCGATGGGACCAAACTCGTGGCCGGTAATAACGTGGGCCGAATCGTCACGTCGACCAATTCCGGTGTCACCTGGATGCAACCCGCTGCCTTGAGCGGGAGCGTTGATGCACTCGCCTCGTCAGCGGACGGGAGGAACTTGTTTGCCATATTGTCGGGTGTGGGGTACAGCTCGACGAATTCAGGCAACACTTGGGCGACAAACAGTTTTGCCCGGTACATCGGTGGCGGAGGGGGCGCCGCTGCTTCGGCTGACGGAGCAAAATTGATTGCTCAGGCCGCCAAATCTCCGCTTTGTACTTCGACGAATTTCGGATACAGCTGGAATACGAACAGCGCTCTCAATTTGGTCTGGTCGGCAGTGGCATCGTCAGCGGACGGAAACCGGCTTGTCGCTACTGTCTGGGGCGGTGGAATCTGGACCGGGCAAGCGACCCCTTCCTCTCACCTGGACCTCTGGCCGACTAACGGCAGTTTCGTCCTTTCCTGGACTATCCCTTCGACCAACTTTGTCTTGCAGCAAAGCCCCGATCTAGCCAGCTGGTCAAACGTGACGAATCTGCCGGTGCTCAATCTCACCAACCTGCAAAACGAAGTGCTTCTTTCACCGACTGGCAGCAATAGCTTTTACCGGCTCAAAACGCCGTGAACTAAAACCGCCAAGGCGCGAAGGACGCCAAAATTAAATTCAGGAAACGAAAAAGCAGGAGTCAATTCTTGACTCCCGCTTTTTTCGATTAAATCCCGGCTTGGCGCTCTTGGCGTCTTGGCGGTTGATTTACTTCAGCAACTCTTCCGCAATCTCACCACGCGCCACTTGCCGAAAACCCCGGCGAGAGCTAGATTCCTGACAATCAGCAAATGAAATTCGTGCGAACGATTCTGTTAAGCTTGACTGTAGCCAGCGGTGCGAATTTTGCAGTTGCTCAAACTTGGACGCAGACCAGCGCGCCCAGCACTAATTGGACGGCGATTGCGTGTTCGGCGGATGGGAGCGAGCTGGTAGCCGTAGCCAACGGCGGCGTCGGGCCGGGCCCTGCTTACATCGTTGCGCCCGGCCCAATTTATCTGTCCACGAACTCGGGGGCCACATGGACCCAAGCCACCAATGCCCCCACTGCAACTTGGTGTTCGGTTGCGTCCTCGGCGGACGGCACCAAACTGGTGGCGGCGATCTCCGGGGGCGGGATTTACCAGTCCGTTGATTCGGGTCTAAGTTGGACGCAAAACTCCGCGCCGAGTAACGGTTGGATTTCGGTTGCTTCTTCCGCGGACGGAAACAAACTCGCCGCTCTTGCGAGGATTTTCCCTGCGCCCGATTTTTACACATCAAGCGACGCAGGGAACACGTGGTCAACCAATACCTCGCCTTATGACCGCTGGAAGTCTCTCGCATCTTCGGCAGATGGAAGCACGTTGCTGGCTTGCGGTCCCAGCACGGTTTTGACTTCGACGAACTCGGGAAGCTCATGGACAACAAACTTCATTGGGAATGGTTCCCTGTCGGCTGTCGCCACTTCGGCAGATGGCCGTAGGTTGCTGGCAGCTGCCAGCAAAGTTTACCTATCAACGAATTCAGGAAATACTTGGTCTCAAATCAGCGCATTCAATGCCTGGCAGATTGCTTCCTCAGCTGATGGAAGCAAATTGGTGGCGGCGGGCAATTCCTTGTTTTATGTTTCAACAAATTTTGGAGTCAACTGGGTGACCAATCTCTCCCCCAGCGCGTACTGGGCTTCCCTCGTTTCTTCAGCGGATGGAAGCAAGCTGGCAGCGGCGGCCAATGGCGGCGGTGTCTGGACTCTGCAAAACACACCCACGCCCGCTTTGAATCTCGTGTCGTCTAATGGCGCCCTCACCCTTTCATGGATCGTGCCCTCGACGAATTTCGTGCTACAGCAAAGTGCCGGTCTGTCCGGTTGGTCGGCCGTGACCAACCCGCCGGTGCTCAATCTCACCAATTTGCAGAACGAAGTGGTTCTGTCGCCGACGAATGCCAGCGGCTTTTACCGGCTCAAAACGCCGTGAACTAAAACCGCCAAGGCACAAAGGACGCCAAGATAAAGATCAGAAAACAAGAAAGCAGAGGCCAGTGCTTGACTCCTGCTCTCTTTGATTAAATCCCGGCTTGGCGCTCTTGGCTTCTTGGCGGTTGATTTACTTCAGCAACTCCTCCGCAATCAGCACGGCGTTGAGCGCGGCGCCCCGGAGCAGTTGATCGCCGCTCACCCAGAAACACAGCCCGTTGTCCAACGCGCAGTCCTTCCGGATGCGGCCGACTTCGCAGTGGTATTTTTCCGAGGTGAACAGCGGCATCGGATATTTCTTGTTCTCCGGCTCGTCCACGAGGTCCAGCCCCGGCGCCTTCTTGAGCACGGCCCGCGCGGCGTCCACGCTCGCCGGCTTCTCGAATTCCGCGCTCACCGCAATCGAGTGCGACCGATATACCGGCACGCGCACGCAGGTCACGCTGGCCCGGAACGCCGGGTGATGCATGATTTTGCGGCCCTCGTTTTCCATCTTCATCTCTTCCTTGGTGTAACCCGTTGGCAGGAAGGAATCCACCTGCGGCAGCACGTTGAACGCGATCTGGTGCGGATAGACTTCCTTCGTCACCGGCTTGCCGGCGACGATTTCGCCCACCTGCCGTTTCAATTCCTCGATCGCCTTGGCCCCGGTGCCGGACACCGCCTGGTAGCTGGACGCGAAAATCCGTTTCACGCCGAACGCCTGGTGCAGCGGGTATAGCGCCATGAGCGTGATGGCGGTGGTGCAATTCGGGTTGGCGATGATGCCCTTGTGCTTTTTGATGTCGGCGGCGTTGATTTCGGGAATCACCAGCGGCACGGCGTCGTCCATGCGGAACGCGCTGGAATTGTCCACCACCACGCAGCCGGCCTTGGCGGCGAGGGGCGCGAATTCCTTCGAGATGCTCCCGCCGGCGCTGAACAGCGCAATGTCAATGCCGGTGAACGAATCCTTTTTCAACTCGGCCACGGTGACGTCCTGGCCGCGGAACTTGAGTTTTTTGCCGGCGGAGCGCGCCGAGGCGAGCAGGGTCAGTTGGCCCGCCGGAAAATTCCTTTTTTCCAGCGTGCGGATCATTTCGATGCCGACGGCGCCGGTCGCGCCGACCACGGCCACATGCGGATTGCGGTTCATAAATTGTCCATTATAGCCGCTGCCTGTCGCATGTCAACGAGTAGCCAACAGAAGGTGCATAATTTTATTTGCTTTCTGATTGACCGACATTGGTGCGTCTGACGAAATACTGGTCTAAGTTTTTTCCGATGCCTAAAGTTTCACTCAGGAATGGTAATGGCCTGCGGTCAGGCACGACGAAGTACGATGCGCACAACAAAGTGCTGGCGCAAACTTATGGCGCTTTCGCGGATTTGCGCCGCGAGCTGTCCGATTCCAAGGCCACCGTCAACGAGCGCGAGGATTTGCTGAACAGTTTCGCGACGTGCCCGGATTCGCAGCGGTCGTGGCTCCTGTTGGAGGATTATTTCGAGCGGCTTTCGCTGTCGCGGAAGGATTTTCCCGACACGCACTGGTGGCCGCGGCTGCTGAACGCCCAGGGCCGGGCGCGGCTCGAGGAGCTGGCGTTCCTGTTTCTGCGCGCCAAACGGTCCGTGCCCCCGGAATTGCAGGCCCATGCCAGCCCGGACCGGTTCGCCCGCGCCGAAGCCGCCGAGCAGGAGCAAAATCTCGTCAAGGAGCTCGAAAACTGGCTCGCGCCGCCCGCTTTGCCGCTGCTCGACACCCCGCGCGCCACGCTTCGCGTCGTCTGCCGCGTGCAGGCCGACGAGGCCGAGCCGTCGCGTCATCGCCTGGCGGTGCAATTCCTGTTGCTCCGGCCGCGCACCGGGGAAAAGGCCCGCACCCTGCGCGAGCTGATTGACCTGGTCGTCCGCGCCACGCACGAGCAGGAATTGTTTTCGCCCACCGATTGGGAATTCATCCAGTGGCTGGCCGACACCCAGCGCAACACCACCCTGCGCGACGCGGATACGCTGGTGTTGTCCGACGCCGAGCTGCTCCAATGGCTCACGCGCTGGGGTCACACTCCGCGCCTGGAATGCGACGGCCGGCCGCTCCACTTTTTCGGCCAGATTGCCGCGCTCACCCCGCACCTGGACAACGGCGACAAGGAACTGTCATTCACGCACCGCATCGAATTGCCCGGGGGCGAAATGCGTGCCGTGAACGAGGTGAAATTTTTCAACCGGTACCCGCCGCTGGCGCTGCTCAACGGCACGTTCTTCCTGTTGCGCAACGCGCCCCCGCCGACCGTGCTCAAGTGCCTCACGCAGCAGCCGTCCGTGCCGGTGCGCAAGCTCAGCCATCGGCTGCTGCTCCACCTGCGCAAGACGCAGTCGAACCACGGCGTGGATTGGGAACGGCTCTGCGTGGCGCACCCGGCCAAACCGCAGTTCGTGTTCGAGCTGCTCGACGACACCGTGCGGCTGCGGCTGCTGGCCAAAAGCCTGCGGGACCAGAGCGTCTGGTCCTGGAACGGCCACGAATGGGTGCTGAACGAGGCGAAGAGACGGCCGACGGACAAGCCGGAAGTCCTCGACGACCCCCGCCTCGATCCCGCCGTCCAATGGCTGCGCAAGCTTGACTGGTTCGCGCCCGAGCCCGGCTTGTGGATCGGCGACGCGAACGAGAATTTCCTTGGCACGCTCGCGGCGGTGTGGGCGGAACGGCCGGCGGAGGCGGAGTTTCTCGGCAACCCGGCGTTTCACCGCCTGTTCCTGCAGCCGCGCCAGCTCAAACCGCGGCTCATCGTCAAGGGCAGCGGCATTGACTGGTTGTCCGTTTCCGCCGAGTGGGAGGCCGAAGGGCTCAAACTCAGCAAGGCCGACCTCGAACGGCTGGCTGCGGCCACGAGCCGGTTTGTCAAGCTGCCCAACTCCGGCTGGGTGGAACTCGACACCGCCGCCGTGCAGGGAGCGCACGAAGCCATGGCCGAGATGGGCGTGGACGGCCTCATCGCGGTGCCGCAAAAAGTCGGCCTGGAACACGTCGCGCATCTGGACGAAAGCGAGCTGACGCGGTTTGCCGATTCGCCGGAAGCCAAGGCGCTGCGCGAACGCGTGCGGAATTTCAAGGGGGTGCCGGCGGTCAAACTGCCCAACGGCCTGCGCGCCGATTTGCGCCCGTACCAGAAAGATGGTTTCGATTTCCTCTGTCACCTCACCCAAATCAAGCTGGGCGGCATCCTCGCCGATGACATGGGGCTGGGCAAGACGCTGCAGGCGCTGGCGTGGCTGGCCTGGCTCCGCGAACGCAACTCGAAGAACCCCAAACCGTCGCTGGTCATCTGCCCGGCGTCCGTGCTGCACAACTGGCGACGCGAGGCGGAGCGGTTCACGCCCGGCTTGAAGGTGTTGGTGCTCGAAAGCGGTGCGGCCCGCCATAACCTGCGCAAGCAGATTCCCGAGCATGACCTGATCGTGACGAACTACGCGCTGCTCCGGCGCGACCTGGAGGAGTTGCAGAAGTTCGCCTTCCGCGCCGTGATCCTGGACGAGGCGCAGTTCATCAAGAACCCCGGGGCGCAGGTCACCCAGTCGGTCAAGCAGCTCAAGTCCGAGCATCGCCTCGCGCTCACCGGCACACCGCTCGAAAACCGGCTGCTGGATTTGTGGAGCATCGTGGATTTCATCCAGCCGAATTACCTCGGCAACCAGGAACAATTCCTCGAAACCTACGAGCCACGCGCCGCCGTTGCCGACGAGACTGCCCCGGTGGAAGAACCGCCGCCGCGGAATGGTAAGACCGAATCCGCCCAGCGCATCGCGCGCAAGCGGCTTTCGGCCCGGCTGCGGCCGCTGCTGCTGCGCCGCCTGAAGAAGCATGTGGCGAAGGACCTGCCCGATCGCATCGAGGAACGCCGCGATTGTCCGCTCGGCGACGAGCAACGGAAACTTTACCTGGCCGAACTGCGCCGGAGCCGCGACCAGATCATGCAGGCCGTGGCCGAGCAGGGCCTCAACAAGAGCAAGATGCACGTGCTGGCCGCGCTCACGCGGTTGCGCCAGGTCTGCTGCCATCCGCGGCTGGTGGGCAGCGACACCGCGTCCGGCAAGACCGAGACGCTGTTTGAACTGCTCGATCCGCTGGTGGCCGAGGGCCAGAAGGTTCTGGTCTTCAGCCAGTTCGTGCAGATGTTGAGCCTGCTGGAAAAGGAATGCCGCGACCGGCAGATTCCCACGCACATCCTCACCGGCCAGACGAAGGACCGGCAGCAGGTCGTCAGCGCCTTCCAAGCCGATACGCAGCCGGGCGTGTTCTTGCTGAGCCTGCGCGCGGCGGGCACCGGCTTGAACCTGACCAACGCGAGCTACGTGGTGTTGTACGACCCGTGGTGGAACCCGGCGGTGGAAGCGCAGGCCATCGATCGCTCGCATCGCATCGGCCAGACGCACACCGTGAACGCCTACCGCCTGATTGCGCCCGGCACGGTCGAGGAAAAAATCTGGGAGCTCCAGCAGAGCAAGGCGCAGACGATCGCCGACGTGCTGGGCGAGGAAGGCTTTGCGCGCAGCCTCACCACGACGGATTTGGAATATTTGTTCGCGGAGGATTGATGCTCGATTTTAACCGCGGATGGGCGGGCACACCGCCGCGATATGCGGATCAGGTGACGCAGCTTCAATTACCCCAAACCGTCAGGACTGGCGCTTTCGCCGCAAGCTTCGTCGGTCCAGCGTCCAGGCCAGTCCGCAGGCCAGGCCACAACCGAGCATAACCGCACTGCCTGGTTCCGGAACCACCGTGATGGCCAGTCCCCACCCCTGCAAAATGCTCACCCCGCCAGGCGATACATCTGCCGCAAACAACGTCCAGGTGCCGTTCGCATCCAGCCCATCAAAGACGCTCAACTGATTGCCCCGCGTCGCGCTCACGAACGCCGAGCCGGCTGACAACGGATCGATGAATCGCCCGTCCGGCTGCCACGTGCCCGTCAACTGCCCGTTCCCATTCAAGCTGTAAGGTTTGTTCTGATAGAAATGCACGTCGTTGGCGGCGGCGTCATCCAGCGTGATGTTGAAGCCGCCATCCAGATAGCCGACTCCGTTCGTCGCATTCACACCCACCCGGTTGAGCAACACCGCCAGCGCATTGTTATGCTGAACGAAGACATACAAATCGCCGTTGAATCCCGCCGCGATATTCAAACTTACCGTCACGCCGGTAACCGGCCCGTAAAGACCGCTGACGATTTGGGAGTTCTGATACCCGTTCAAATCATTGTCCGGGATCGTGGCCGACAGATTGTCCACCGTGAAAATGGAAGTTGCTGATGCCGAACTGGCCAGCACCAGTGCCAATAGTGAACTGAGACCTCCGAGAAACGTGTAGCGTCGAGGCTGTGCCTCGATCATTGGCCCGGCAAAGTCTGTATTTCGGGCCACAGGCCAGACTCTACATCGCCCACCAAGCCGGTCTTTCAAAGGTCTCGAACTGATGATTGTTCGCTTCATACAAGGGTTTCTTCCCTGAGTTTTCAAGGATAGGTGGTGCGATAAAAAGCCGCGCCTTCGGGCGGATTGGTATCTTGGATAATCCCGAGGCCATTAGAGCCAACCCTGATGGTGCCGATGGTCACCCACGGACCGTTGATCGTGGGCGCGCGCTGCACGCTATAGGTCCGCCCGGGAATCCCGGCGAAGCTGACTTGGTACCCGCCCGGAATCGCGGTGAGCGGCAACATATTCCCCGAAATCTGATTCGTCGGCAGAACCTGGACGAACACATATGCGGAGGCCGTAGCATCCATCGCATCGCTGACGCTGTAAATGAAACAGTCGGCTCCGATGTAGCCTGCCGCCGGGGTATAGGTGATTTGATCCGGGCCAAGCACGACGGAACCGCCGTTGGTGCTGGCGGCGCTGACGCCGGTGAGCGCCAAGGCGTCACCTTCGGGACCGTGAGTTAGAGCGAGGAGTTTTGCCACTGCCAGCTTGAGCGGGTGATCCTGAAGTGTAGCAACTGTGATATTGGCTGCACTTGGAATTCCCATGGGCAACAGAGCCGAGGCAAACACCGAACCTCCCCCACAGGCGCCGCCCTGAACGGCAGTCCCATAGAGCATGCCGCCAAATACTACCAGACCACTATAAGGCACGGCCCCATCGCCGTTAACGCCGGATACACACCCTTCAAAACTATGGATGGGTGTGAACCCTGTTCCATCGATGTTCACCGCAAAGATTGCGCCTTCCGCTCCCATGCCGCCGGACGAGAGGGTTCCGTAAAGAGTGCTTCCCGCAAGAACCGGCATGCCGTTTGGACAGTATCCATAGCTGATGCTGAAGCTGTAAATTGTGGCAAAATCGCTCCCATCTGTGCTGACCTTAAACACCGTTCCAAGGTCAAACGTGCCGCCGAACATTGTTGTCCCGTAGAGGATATGACCCGAGAGCAACAAGCCTGCATACGGCTGTCTCCCATCAGAACCGGAGAAATGATGCAAGATACTGAAGTCAGTTCCATCGGTGTTGATTGTGAAAACCGTTCCGTCGGTGTAGTTACCGCCAGACACGGTCGTGCCGTACAGCGCGGTGCCAGACATAACGAGTGTTGAATACGGAGCGCTGCCATCGCTGCCCTCGAAATTGTGGAGGGTGGCGAACCCGCTCCCGTCGGTGCCAATCCTGAACAGAGTTCCTTTCCCGACCAGACCGCCGTTTTCCGTCGTCCCATATAGGGTTTCTCCCGAGAGCACTAAGCCTCCAATGGGTAAAGCGCCATTCGTGCCATTGAAGTTGAACAGAGTGGCAAAGCCAGTCCCATCGGTATTGACCTTGAATATTGTGCCGTAATTTGAGGTGCCACCGCTAGCCGTAGTCCCGTACAAAGTGTCGCCGGACAAGACCAATGTCCCGTACGGGTTTGCTCCATTAGTCCCATGGAAAGTCCAGAGTACGAGGAAACCAGTGCCATCGAGGTTGACCCGAAACACCGTGCTGCTTGCGGCTGCCCCGTACAAAACGTTATTTGAAAGCAGCACACCCCCTTGCGGCCAACTTCCATCCGCGCCGCAGAAGTTGTGCAGATTCGTAAAAGTCGTCGCCAGAACTCTTAAAATTGCCGGGGAGCTAGTTACACTACCGAAAAGGTTCGTGACGACCACCATGTATGCCCCGGCATCCCCGAGTTGCACGTTCAAAAGGCGGAGACCAGAGTTCGTGGCACCTGAGATATGGCTGCTGTCATAAAACCACTGGTAACCAAGGGGTAGTGAGCCCGCAGCAACAACGGCGAAGTCCACGGTGTCCCCAACCGAGGCGGCTTGTCTGGAAGGCGGGGTCACGATAACAGGCGGTGAATTAGGCGGCGAACTAATCGGCGCAGTGGGCCGGCCGCCAAAAGTCGGGCCCCAGCCTGTGGTCCACGGCAGGAAATAGACGGTCGCATTGCTGTCACCGGTGAACACAGACAAGTCCTCAAGGCTTGGAGCGTTACCCTGAAAATAGACGCTAGTCAGGCTTGTGCAGTAGCAGAATGCCGCGTCCATGATGCCGATGACGCTGTCGGGGATTGTCAGACTGGCCAAGTTGCTGCAGTGGTAGAACGCACATCTACCGACGCTGGTAACGCCCTCGGGAATCGTGACGCTCGTCAGATGGGTGCAATAGTAGAAGGTCGCTTCCCCGATATTGGAAACGCTCTTGCCTATCGTGACGTTAGTCAAACCACTGCAGTAATAGAATGCGTAGTACCCGAGGCTGGTTACGAAGTCAGGGATCTTCATGCAGGTCAGGCTGATGCAGTTCCCGAATGCGGTGTTACCGATGCTGGTAACGCCGTTGGGAATCGTGACGTTGGTCAGGTTTGTGCAGTAGTAGAAAGCCTCGTCCCCGATGCTGGTGACACTTTCCGGGATAATGATTGTTTTGAGACCGTAGCAGGACGAGAACGCAAAGCCTCCAATGTTAGTGACGGCATTAGGGATCGTGTAACTTCCAACTTTTGCCCCCGGACATTGGATGAGCGTGGTCTGGCTCTTATTGAATAAGACACCGTCTATACTGCTATACGCGGGGTTGAGCGCATCCGCCGTGATCGCCCTTAGGTTGGTGCAGTCAAAAAATACCCCGTTTCCAATGCTTGGGACACTCTTGCCTATCGAGACGTTGGTCAGGCTGCCACATTCAAGGAACGCAGAATCCCCAATGCTGGTGACGCTGTCGGGGACCGTGATGCTGGTTAGATCAAGGCAATCGCAGAATGCAAATCTTCCGATGTTGGTTAGGCTGTTGCCTAGGGTGACGTTGGTTAGACTGCTGCACCAGCAGAATGCATCGTATCCGATGCTGGTGACGCTATCTGGGATCGTAACACCCGTCAGGCTTGAGCAGCCGTAGAACGCATTGTCCCCAATGCTGGTGACCGGGAGGCCATTAATCGTGCTGGGGATGGTAACCGCCCCGCCGAGGCCATTATATCCCGTGATGGTGATCGTGCCATTGTTGGTTACGTAAGTAAACGTGGGCAAGAAACGGATGTAGTCCAAGAGGAAAATATTGCGCGAATGATAACCTACAAAGTCGGAGGGAGCGGTAAACCGCAACTCACCGATCTGGCCTGCAAACTGGCTCACATCACCACTCAGAACGCTGGTCCCACTCCCGTCTCCGCTCACGATACTCAAAGGGATTTGAATTCCGTTAAACGTTACCACCACGTCTGCGTTACCCCAGCTGGAAGAACTCCAAGAGGGACTGTAGTTGAACTGTATGCTCGAAGCGTCCGTCGGAATCCACCCCGTCTGGGCGATCGACGCTGCGGCGTCGTACGAAGGGTATGGGGTGTTGGGGTCGAAGCCGGAGTAGAGGCACGCACAATAACGGCCGTGTGTTACCGGGCCAGCCGCAGGATCAAATGCATTCGTGGAATCAAGAATTGAGATTCCCGCGGTGTCCAGCCATTCGCGATCATATTGGGCTGCGGTTAGCTGGTTGGTCCCGCAGTAGCCGGTCCAACCCGGAAATGCCTGGGTAAAGCTAACACTCGTAGGGGCGCCGCGGATTCGAGTCGCAAGCTCGAAATCCAGATTGTAAAAGTTTTGGGCGGAGGCGGTCAGCCCCACGCCCGCTAGGAAACACGATATCAAGGTTTTCTTTATGCCCCAGGACCCACTGGCTTTCAGCGGGGTGGTGGATAATGTCCGCGGCCAATTCCACAAAGTTGTATTCGTGTTCATAGAGAACGCCTTCCTTGATTCGGCAACCCGTCGGTTAGCCCCTCGGCATCGATAATCCGGGCTTTGCTCGAATCCAAGAAGTAGGACGGCTTTGTCAGGCTGGTTTGGAAGAGTATGACCGCTCGCTCGAGTTGCAGTTCATCGCCAAGAAATCGCCGGGAGCGGGTTCTAAAAATCAGGCGGGTGAACGCTTCAACCCACTCACCCGGTCCGCGCCAGACTGAGAACTGGCGGTTCATGCCGGTTTACTGAGCCGTGTTCCGCACGCGCGTCGTTGGCCGAAGGAAGGCGAGTCAACGACTCGTGGCAGCCATCAGGAACAATTCTACAGTAATAGCAACAGATAAGCAAGCTGTATTCAGTCAACCGCTTAGCGCCAGTGGACACGCGAGGCCCGGCTCGCCTCGCCCGCAGGCTCTCCACGACGGATTTGGAATACCTGTTCACGGAAGATTGAGCCGGTAGCAACGGACGCAAGTCCGCTCCATTTAAGACTCCTTTGAAGTCAGAGCCGGCTCACGTCGGCTGCTGCGGTTTTACGAGGGCGGCGACCAGATCCGGAACTCGCCGCTGCAATGGAGCAGGGCCAGCATTTGCAGCAGGCCGTCGTAGTAACGCCAACGTCCCGTCGGCACCGGCGTGTTCCACAACGCTTCCACAAATTCCCTCACCCGCGGCTGGGTCGCCGCCAGGCTGGCCACGGCGTTGATCGCCACCAAACCCGGCGAGTGGTCGGTGCTCAACGGTCGGCCGGCCAGCGTGAATTGATTGGCGTAGTTGGTCATTCCCTGGCCCGCAAAAAAACCCTGCAACCGGTCGCTCAACTGCGGTTGCCGGCTGTCCTTGGCCCACCAGGCCCAATCCATCGCCCAGTTCATCGCGGTGCGCCATGAATCAAACTGGAAATTGGCGCTGTTGGTGTTCCAGGGCGCCGCCCAGGGCGTGCCGTCGAAATGGGCGTAATCCGGCGTCAGGCCGGTGCCCGGATGCGCAGCGCGTTGAAGGAAATCCCGGCTGGCCACGGCGGCCGCGGCCCAGAATTTCCGGTCACCCGGCGGACCCCACCGGGCCCACAGTTCATAAAACGCCGGCAGGTGATAAGAAGGGTCGGTATGATTCCAGTGGTTGGTTACCGGCGTGAAGCGGACGAGTTTGGATTCGGGGTCGAAAAGAGCGCCGGCGGTCATCGGTCCGTTAATCGTGGCTCCGGTGATGAGCGCCCGATGTCGCAGGTCGGCAAGCAACCGGTCGGCCTCGGCCCGGTAATTATAGATTCCCGTCCCGTTGCCCCAGCGGTTCGCGGCAAAGTAGAGCGACATGGCAAAATATTGTTCGCCATCCGGCGCGGGCATTTCGTCGTTGGGCATGCCGTTGGTTTTCACGGACCAGGAGAAAAAGCCGTAAGCCGGATGTGTCGGCGTGCCGTGATACATGTACGTCCGGGCCCAGTTCCAAATCGCGTCGAACTCGGCCTTCCGGTTCAACTGCACGGCGATCATCATGCCGTAGGACATGCCCTCGGAGCGCACGTCCAGATTGCCGACATCACAGATGTAGGCCAACGAACCGCTGGCATTGGTGCCGGCGGTAAAATAAACCGCTTGGTCGGCCGGGTCGCCATGAAACAATTGATCGAAGGCGGCGTTGACTTTTTGTGCCACCTCAGCCTGGGAATGGCCGGCTTCGACAAACAGATTGCGGTATCGGCCGGTGGCGAACGCGCCGGCGTCTTGGGGCGATGATGGTTGGGCCAATAACGTACCAGCGGATAAAATGAGCAGCCAGGCGATACCCCGCGGTACGGCCGATGAAATTTGAGCGGTTTGTTTGTCTGTCATGTACAGACCAAGCATAGGATTTCCGGTTAATTTGCCAAGCACCGGCTCTTTGAATGGCTTCCTGTTTCAACGACGTGGAAGGCAGTGGCATTACATATTAATCCGCACGAACCGGGAATTTGGGGAACGGTAGGGCGCGTCACTCCGTGCGCGCCATCTGCTATGGACCGCGGCGGGCAGAGGACTGCCCGCTCTACCCAACGTTACAGTTCCAAGGTGAAATTGGTGTTATTCGTACCGCAACGACTCGATGGGATCGAGGTTGGCCGCCTTGTAGGCCGGGTAGGTGCCGAACACGATGCCGACTACGGAGCAGATCAATAACCCGAGCACAATCCAGTCCACGGGGATGGCCGGCGGAGCGCTCATGTACCAGGCGAGGCAGTTGCCGCCGAGGATGCCCAGCACCACACCGATGACCCCGCCGATTTCGCACAGGGCGATGGCTTCCATGATGAACTGGCTCATGATGTTGCGTTTCTTGGCCCCGATGGCGCGGCGGATGCCGATTTCCCGCGTCCGTTCCGTGACCGAGACGAGCATGATGTTCATGATGCCAATGCCGGCGGCGAGCAGGGCGATGGAACTGACCACCGCCACACCGATGCGCACGGCGAGGGTGAACGAATTGAACTGGGTGATCATGGAACTGTTGGAGAGGATCTCGAAGTCATTTTCCTGTCCGGGTCGGACCTTGCGGATGGCGCGCAGGATGCCGGTGGCTTCCTCCACACAGGCGTCGTAACTGGCCGGGTCGGGCGCCTGCACCAGGAGCTGGAGGCTGCGCCACCAACTGCCGCCGTAGCGGTTCAGGCCGGTGGTGATGGGGATGACGGCAAAATTGTCCTGATCACCCCCCAGCGAGTTGCCCTGCGGCTCCAGCACGCCGACGACGGTGTAATTGATGCCGTCAATTTTGAGCTTTTCCCCGACGGGTGAGGTGGACGGGAACAGGTTGGTGGCCAGGGTCGCGCCCAGCACGCAGACGTCACGCACGCCCTGGATGTCCGGGTCGGCCAGGATTCGCCCTTCGGCCAGCGTCCAGTTGCGCGCGGAAAAGCTGCCGGGGGTCTCGCCGAGCATCTGCACGTCGGGCGCCGTCTTGGCGTGGGCCGTCTGGATTTCCCCGGCCCAGAAATAGGATTGAATGCCAACGCTGTGCGCCTGTGTCATTTTTTCCTGGAAGCGCAAGCCCTGCTGGAGGGTGATGTTTTTGCGGCGCCGGATTTTTTCAATGCCTTCCGGCAACGTGAAAAAGATGGCCGGCCACTTCCGGATCATGAACGTTTGGCTGCCGAGCTGGCTGATGTTGGCTTCGATCCGGCTTTGCAGCACGCGCATGGCCGTCATCACCACAATGATGGAGAAAACGCCGATCATTACCCCGAGCAGGGTGAGCGCCGAGCGCAGCTTATGCGCCGTCACGGCCGTCAGCGCCATGCCGGCGCTTTCCCGGATCTCCGCGAGCAACAGGGTTGGCTTGCGCAGTTTCATTCGCTTCGCAACGCCTCCACGGGATCCAGCCGGGCCGCGCGCCAGGCCGGGAAAATGCCCGACAGCACCCCGGTGATCAACGAGACCAGCAGGGCGATGGCAACGACGGTGAGCGACATCGTGGCCGGCAGGAACCGCTGAATCACGAGCGTCAGGGGCCAGGCGATGGCCAGTCCCACCAGTCCGCCAATCAAACAGATCGCCGCCGCCTCGATCAGGAACTGGAGCAGGATCGTCCGGCGTTTGGCGCCGATGGCCTTGCGGATGCCGATTTCCCGGGTCCGCTCGGCCACGGACACAAACATGATATTCATGATGCCGATGCCGCCCACGAACAGCGACAGGCCGGTGATGAACAAGCCGACGGTGGCGATGACGCCGGTCACCCGGTGCACCATCACCAGGATCTGGTCCTGCTGATTGATGGCGAAGTCGTCGGGGTCGCTGGGCGCCAGGTGCCGGATTTTTCGCATCACGCTGTGCAATTCGTCCCGCGCCTCGTCGAGGTCGGTCACCGCCGCGACCTTGACCTGAATCTGGTCCACGTTGCGGGTGTCCACGTAGCCGGAGAGCATCTCCGGAATCGGGATGATGGCTTGGTTGTCGATGCTGCTGTCGAGAAAGGTTCCCTGTTTCTCGAGGATGCCAATGACCTCAAACGGCTGCTGGTCAATCCTGATTTTTTTGCCCAGGGGAGATTCCTTGGGGAACAGGTTGGTGGCGACCAGGGACCCGATGACACACACGGGCCGACCGCCGTCGGCCTCGAGCGCGGAGAAGAAACGTCCCTGGCCAACGGAAAAGCCGCCGGTGTAGAGAAACCGGTCGGTGGTCCCGACAATGGTGACGCCGCGGGCGCTCCGCTTTTCGTAACGGATGCGTTCGCCCGAAAAAATGATGGGCGCCACGGCCTGGGCCAGTTTCAAGTCCTTCTCCAATTCACCGGCCTGCTCCAGCGTGATGGGCCGGCGCTTGCGCATTTTCAACCATTCCTCCCGCGAATGGGGCGCCCAGTCCACGGTCTGCACGTACAGCACGTCCGCCCCGATGAAGGAAATCGTGTTCAGAAACGACTGGTTCAGGCCCTGGATGGCCGTGCCCATGAGCGTGACGGTGACGATGCCGATAATGATGCCCAGGGTGGTGAGCACGGACCGCATTTTGTTGGCCCGGATGGCCGCCCAGGAGATGCTCAAGCCTTCCCTGAGTTCGGTCAGCGCGTTCATGACACCGGCTGGTCGAGGGTCGAGGGCCGGGGGGCGAGAGCCGGCCCGCTTTGGCCATCGACTCTCGACGCGCGACCCTCGGCCTGCGGTTCATCGCTGGCAATCAGCCCGTCGAGGATGCGGATGATGCGGCGGGCCTGCCGGGCGATGTCTTCTTCGTGGGTGACGATGATGATGGTGTTGCCTTTCCGGGACAGCTCCCCGAACAGCGCCATGATTTCCCGGCCGGTCTTGGAATCGAGATTCCCGGTCGGCTCATCGGCCAGCAGAATGGAGGGCTTGTTCACCAGGGCGCGGGCGACCGCGACACGCTGGCGCTGGCCGCCGGAGAGTTCGTTCGGTTTATGGTGCATGCGGTCGGCCAGGCCGACCTGCGTGATGGCGTCCAGCGCAATCAGCCGCCGCTCGTCGGCGGGCACCCCGGCGTAAACCAGCGGCAGTTCCACGTTGTGCAGCGCATCCGACCGCGGCAGCAGGTTGAACGTCTGAAACACAAAGCCGATTTCCCGGTTGCGGACTTCCGCCAACTGGTTGTCGTTCATTTCGCTCACCCGGATGCCGTTGAGCTCGTACTGGCCCGACGTGGGGGTGTCGAGGCAGCCGATCAGGTTCATCAGGGTGGATTTGCCGGAGCCGGACGGGCCCATGATGGCGACGTATTCGCCGCGCTGGATTTCGAGCGACACATCGCGCAGGGCGTGGACGGTTTCCGCGCCCATCTGGTAGCGCCGGGAAACGTTCTGGAGCCGGATCAGCGCCACGGTCAACTCTTGGGGTTTTCGCCGGTCGCCGCGCCCTTGTGGATCTTTTTGCCATCATCAAGATCCCGGCTGATGGCGCGGAACCCGCCGGACACGATTTCGTCGCCCTCTTTCAAACCGTCCGTAATTTCCCAGTGGGTTTCATCGCTGATGCCGGTTTTGACCGGCATCATCTTCACGTGGTCACCTTCCACCACGAACACCACATCCAATAGTTTCTGCCCTTCCTTGGGCTTTTTGTCGGTGGCGGTGGCATTGGTTGCGCCGGGGTCGGCCGAAGCCGCGTTGGTGGGATGGGCGGCCGCCACCACCGGGTTGGTGGCCGGACCCGCGGCCGTGGCCACCGAGTTGGTTTTTGCGGCCTGGCCCGCCGTCTTGGGCTTGGCGGCCTTCGGCGGGCGCGCGGTCACGCTGGCAAAGGGCACTGCCAGCACATTGGTGGCGGAGCGCGTCTCAATGTTGCCGGTCACGGACATTCCCGGACGGAAGGCTTCCTTGTCGTTGATCCGGATGCGGATTTCAAATTTGGTCGCCTCCTGGGTGGAGGAAGAGCTGGCGGCGGACAGGGAATTCAACCCCTCGGAAGAGCTGGCCACGTCGGTCACCGTGCCGGTGAATTTCTGGTCTTTGAACGAATCTACCTCCAATGCCACGTTTTGTCCCGGCTTGATCAGCACCACATCCATTTCGCCGACGTCCACCCGGGCTTCCATGGTGTTCAAATCGGAGACGACCATGATGTCGGTGCCGGCGTTTTGGACGGTGCCGAGGACCCGTTCGCCGAGCTGGGAATTCAATTTGCTGATCGTGCCGTCGAGGGGGGAGAGGATGGTGGTTTTGGCCAGTTCCTCCTCGGCGCTGGCCAGCGAGGCCTTGGCCATCTCCGCCTGATGGCCGGCGCTGGTGACCTGGGCCTGGGCCGAGTCAAAACTGGTTTTGGCGGCGATGTAATCGGACTCGGAAATTAAATGGGTCCGGAACAATTCCTCGGCGCGTTTGTATTCGGTTTCGGCCTTTTCCAGGTTGGCCTTGGCCACCGCCTGGCTGGCGAGAGACGATTTGTAACTCGCATCCGCCTGATTGCGGTTGGCGACATAGACGTCCGGCTTGATCTTCACCAGCAAATCGCCCTTCTTGACCCGCTGGCCTTCCTTGACCGGCAACTCGATGATTTCACCGCTCACCTCCGGGCTGATGTGGACCTGCACGACAGGATAAATCTTCCCGTTGGCCACGACGGTCTCGACAATGTTGGTCCGGATCACCTTCTCGGTCTGGACGGTGATGACCGGTTCCTTTTTCCGGAAGACGGCCACCAGCGTGAGCACCACCAGCACGAGCCCGATGCCCGCAAAGATGATGACCTTCCTGCGTTTTTTTGGATTTGCCATGTTTGGATATTAAGACAATCGCGTCGTGAATTCGTTTTGGAAAATCAAGCCCGGTCGCGGGGCCTCGCTAAAGCGCCCATTGCCCCAGGCCGAGGCCGATGAGCAACAGTTCGATTCCCACCCAGAAACCGAAAACGGCGGCGGCGGCTTTCCCCGCCGGGGCATCCGATAATCTGGCCAGGCCCACGGCCAGCACGCCCGCATGCCACAGATTCACCAGGTTGACTGCCCCCAGCAGCAGGTGGCCACGATTCGTGGGGTCGAAATTGCTTATGAACAGCGCCAGGCTCGGCCCCGCGTACAGCCGACCCAGGATGACGGCCAACAAGGTGCTGATGATCATGCCCAGCACCGTGACAATGCTGGACAACCCCACGACTTCCACCGCCTTCAGGTAGGCGAACGGGACTTTGAGGAACAGCCGCCCCATCAGCCACAACACCAGGGCCCAGCCAAACAGGGAAGTGAAACTGTAAAAAATGATGCCCAGACTGCCGAAAATCGCCATCATCTTCGGCCCCGCAAATTTTTCGATTGCTTGCAGCGCCTGGTCTTCCTGGGCCTGGGTCATTTTGCCCTGTTCAACCATTTTATCCATGGCCTTGACCTGCTGCTCGTGGATCGTCTGCTGGACGGCCGGCTGGGCGAACATGATGCAGACTGAGATCACCCCCACCCCGGCATAAATCAACATCGGGCCCAGCCAGTTGGCTACCGCGGCCGGCGCCGCTTTGATCCCGGCAAAGACTTCGCCCGGCGCGACAAAGACGTTCATCAGGCGCTCTGCCAGGGAACTGGCGGGTGGCAGGCCGGCGGCTGCCGGTTCGGGTGGGGGAGGCACAGATTCCATGGTTTTAATTGGTTCTTATCCACTACTTAGGCAAAAACCAGCCGAAGTTACAAGAAAAGTCGGCGGCTTTTCAAGGGTTCAAATTGCCGGGCAGTGGCTGCAAATTGACTGCTGCAGACGGGCCGGTGGCCCGAGCATTGAGCCGCAGACTTAACACCACACCAAATTGACCCAGCGCCAACCTGCCGGCCACGGCAGGAACCGCGAAGGAATCAATCATCGTCCACCACTTTCACCGCCCAGGCCGGATAAGGAGTTTGCGACCCTTTCATCGCCCGCCAGAGAATGCGGTTGAGCAGGTCCTCCGGACATTGGTCGGCCTGCTGGAGCGGCAGGCGGGCCGAGGCCTGGGCGTCTTTGCGCAGCAGCGGGTCGGTGATGCGCCGGGACGCCGGGTTCATCTGGTCGAGCGGCACGTTGTTGGTCACGACGGCATACGGGGTGAAATCCGGCGTGTCCGTAAAGCAGTCGAACAGGGGCGTGGCGGAGGCGTCCATCTGGTTCATCGGCGGCAGGCCGAGCATGAGCTCCATGGTGCGCAGGAGACTGGTCTGGTTGTATTGCGTGTGGATCACCGCGCCGCGTTTTGTGTAGGGGCTGACGACATAAGCGGTCGTGCGGTAACCGCTCACGTGGTCCCAGCCGTTCTGCGGGTCGTCTTCGATGGCGAAGATGCAGGTGTTGGTCCAGAACCGGCTGCGGCTGACGGCTTCAACCATCTGGCCGAACGCCAGATCGTTGTCGGCCACCTGGGCCGCCGGCGTGGGGGCTCCAAACTTGGTGCCGCTGGTGTGGTCGTTGGGCAGCCAGATGATGATCAGATTGGGAAGCCGGCCCGCCATTTCGAATTGGTTCAATTCCTTGATGAATTGCACGGCGCGAAAGACGTCCGGCACCTCCAGGTCCCAACCCACCGTGTTCGTCACGAGATAAGGCCGAAGCGCCTCAATGTCCGGCTCGCATCCGATATTCAGGGCGCCCGTGCCGTTGAGGAAATCATGATAGAAATCGAGGAAGCGTGGCTTGTCCCGGCGCGCGGGATCCCTCCAGGAAGTGACGGCGGTGGCAAATTCGCCGTAATCGCGAAGCGTCCGGCCATGCGCCAAGGCGTTGTTCCAGATGAAACCCGCGGGGGAATAAGCCAGCGCGTCACGGCCGGTTTCGCCGTCGCCGCCACTCGGATAACTGCGCGGCCAGCCGGCGAACTCGCGCTCGAGGTACTCTGTCGCGAACGCCGTATCCGCCCACTGATGGCCGTCGGCGCTCAAAATGCTGCAGCAGTAGGTGTTGTCCAGCAGGACAAAATCCCGGACCAACTTGTGCTGGTTCGGGGTGATGAACTCGCCGAAGGTGCACAGGTTCGTGTTGCCGTTGCCGGAGGCCACGTCGCCGAGCACCTGATCGTAAGTGCGGTTTTCCTTGATGATATAAATGACGTGCTGGAACACGCTCGGTTCGCCAACCCGCTCGGGCACGGGCCGGGCGGGCTGGCCGGGCCGCGCCGGCAACTTCGCCTGAACCAGCAGCGGATACCGCAGGTTGGCTCGCACGGTATGCGTGAACGTTTCCAGCTGTTTTTTCGAAGGCGCCGGCACCAGGGACAACGAACCTGCGTATTGCTTGGTGTTGAATTCGGTCTGGCCGGATTGGCCGAGGCGCCCCCGGCCCTGATTTTTCAGGTTCGCCACGTAGATTTTCGAACGCGGCGCGTCATAAACCAGCGCGGCCGGAAACCAGCCGACGGGAATGCAGCCCAGCAGCTCAGATTTGCCGGGATTGAAGCGAACCACCGCGACGGCATTCTGCATGCTGTTGCCGACGTACAAGGTTTTGCCGGCCCGATCGAACGCCAGGGCATCGGGCTGCGCCCCGAATAAATCGCTGGGATCCTGCCGGACGCCAATGGTCTCGGCGATTTCGTCGGAATCGGTGTCAATCACGCTCAACGAGTCGCTGCCAGCGTTGGCCACAACGAGCCAGCGGCCATTGGGCGCCAGCGCCAACGCGCCCGGATGCAGCCCGGTCACAATCTCGGCTTTCGGATTCTGGGTTTCGGGTTTGGCATCGAGGTCGATGACCGACACCGACCCCTCGCTGGCGATGCCGCGCGCATCCACCCGCACCAGGGTGCCGCGCCCGGCCGGACCGGTGACGCTGTCGGAGTCGGGCCGGCGGCCGCCCCAGTTGCTCACATAAATTTTCCGGCCGGCGAGGACGACGTCGAACGGCGCCACGCCGACATTCCAGGTTCGCAGCACGCGTCCGCTCGTCGTGTCGAGTTCGGCCAGGCCGTTGGACAGGTTGAGCGCGACGTACAGTCGCCGGCCGTCCGGCGAGACGCCGAGGCCGGCGGGGATTTCATTGGTGTGGCCCGGCCGGTTGGCCGGCGGCAGCGGGATGGAAAACAGGGGAACGATGGAATGGTCCGCCTGCACGCCGAAGACCTTGATGTCGCCGCTGACGTTGGACAGGTAGAGGCGGCGGCCGTCCGGTGAAAAGACCAGGCCGGTGAAGCTCATTTGCGCCTTTTCGGCCGGATCCAACTGGCCGGGCGCCGGCGCCGCGGCGTCCGTGATGCGGTCGGTGGGGAAGGCCACCCGCTGCACGATTTTCTCCGTGGCGGGGTCAAGCACAATCAGTTCGTGCGTCAACCCCGACGTCACCAGCCGTTTGCCGTCCGGGCTCAACGCCAGGGCCTGGGGGCGATGGCCCGGCAACTCGATGAGGGTGCCGGCGGGCGTAACGAGCTGGTTGGCGGGCGTCTCGAAGTGGGTCGCGCTGCCGCCAACCACCGCAGTCGTCGCGTCGAAATTCTCCGGCGAAGCGTTGACCGTCGCCGTCGCCAACATGATTAACAGAAACAGGCTGGATTTTTTCAAGGCCACTCCCGCCCAAGATGACAATAAAACGCCGCCGCTGGCAAGTGACATGGAAGTGAAAATTTGGCTGTAGTGTCGGGGCTGTGCGCCGATTAAGTCGAGCCGGAGGCTCGACGCTATATCACGCCACGCCGGGGTCGAGGCGTCTGATGGCTGACAGGCCATCTACTCGGAAATCGTTCCCGTCCGGGGAAGAAAATTAGCCTGCCACCCCTGCCCCGTAGTGATGGTTAACAGCGGGGTTTGCGTTACCAAGCTTTCGGGCTGCACGGTGCACCGCAGCACAGACCTCCCGATCACCTCCGGCTGAGGATTCGCGACGATATTGGTCTGGAATGCCGCTTGGCCCTCCGAATTGGTCACGACCATCACGGTCGTAAACACGTTCATCGGCGTCCAACCCGCGAATCGGTAACCGCGCTCGGCCCGGGCGGCTAAAACGTACGTGCTTCCCACCGGCAACAGTTGTCCGTCGACTAGGGTTTCACCCCGCTGACGGGCGGAAATTGTTCCTCCACCATTTACGGACAGATGCAGCGGAGCGTAAGTAACTTCACTGGCCGGAACGCCGGCATTCGAAAAGCCGTCTTTGACCTGGCCAGACAGTGGTTGAATCAGCAACAAACTCGCAAGAACAAGAAAAGGGCGTTTCATGATGTAAAAGCGTGTTGCGGACGACAAGCAACTCAACCACGCCTCCCTGGTGCTGTCAAATGAAGATTGTTCTACATTCAGTGCCGCGTCGCGCCTCTAGCTCGACGCTACATCACGCCACGCCGGGGTCGAGCCGCTTGTCCGGCACGAGATAATTGCGCACGTAATCGCCCACGGCATGTTCGAGCGAGGTCACCACCGCCGTGTAGCCGGCCACGCGCAGGCGCGTCAGGTTCGCCTCCGTGAAGTACTGGTACTTGTCGCGGATGACTTCCGGCATTTCGATGAACTCGATCTTCGGTTTCCGGTCCAGCGCGGCGAATACCGCCCTGGCCAGGTCCACCCACGTCCGCGCCTTGCCGCTGCCGATGTTGAACAATCCGCTGGCCTTGGGCGTGGCGGCCAGATGCAGCGTCATTGCCACCGCGTCCTTCACGTACAGGAAATCGCGCTTCTGCTCGCCGTCCTTGAATTCCTTGCGGTAGCTCTTGAACAGCCGGATGACGCCTTCGGCCTTCACCTGCGCGCAGCTCTTGTGCACCAGCGACCGCATGTCGCCCTTGTGATCCTCGTTCGGGCCGAACACGTTGAAATATTTCAGCCCGACCATCTGGTTCAAAATCCCCGCGCGCTTGGCGTGCAAATCGAACAGGTGCTTGGAATAGCCGTACATGTTCAGCGGCCGCAGCTTGTCGAGCTGGTTCTCGTCCTCGCGCATGCCGGCCGAGCCGTCGCCGTAGGTCGCGGCGGACGAGGCATAGACGAACCGCGTCGTCCGCCCGCCTGGTTTCTGGGCGAGCGCCCAGGTGGCGAGGTCCTTGGTGAACTCGTAATTATTGCGGATGAGAAACCCGGCATTGCGCTCCGTGGTGGACGAGCAGGCGCCCAGGTGCAGGATCAAATCGAACTTCCCCAGCGCGCCGCTTTGGAGACGCGCCAGCAGGTCATCGGCCTCGACGTAATCGGCGAAGCGCAGCGCGGTGAGATTGCGCCATTTTTCGTCCGTGCCCAGGCGGTCGCAAACGACGATGTTCTCGCAGCCGCGGCGGTTCAGCGCCCAGACCAGCGCGCTGCCGATGAATCCGGCGCCGCCGGTGACCAGCACCCGCTCGGTGGAGAAATCATTGGGCTTCATAATCAGACGCGAATAAAAGCAGCATGGCTTGTGCCGGGCCCAAATTCAATCTTTCGCTGTCAGTTTTTGCGGAACCGATAAAACCGCTGGGGATAATTGGTGGAATCCGGGTCGCGGAAATAGTAGGCGGCATTGGTGAGCGACGACCATTGGACGAGGTTGGAGGAGGCCTCAATTTGAGGGTTGGGACCAGCGTCGTTCGGCAACGAATAACCGAACGCCGGGTCAGCCGGCAGCGGCGTGGTCGAAAGCGCTTGTCCGTTGGTGCCTAGATAAACCGGCATCGGCGATGGCGTTGGATTGACGATGACCGTCTGTGGCAGAGGACGCGCTGCCTCGGTGTCGGCGGAGGAATGAAACGTCCAGCTGAGCAGGTCATGATTCTGCCAATCCGCCCCGGATGCCGCAGTGAATCCCACCCAGGCGCGGTCATCATCCAGGTCCACGAGCCTGGCCAGGTTGACATACACCGTCATCAGGGGATTTTCCAGATCATCCAGGAACACCTGGAGGTTGCCGGGAACGTAATGGATTCGCACCGTATGAATCCGTCCGTCGGAAAACACCACGCCGCTTTTCACGGAGGCGATGGGTTCGGTATCCCGGTCCAGCAGCACGGCCATCGGCGAATCGGCCGCCAGAACCGCGATCTCATCAGACGCCACAAAGACATCATTCCGCCAATGATAGTCGTCAAATTTCACCACCAGCAAATTCGTGAGGCCGCCGAACCCGATCTCTCTTCCCGTCTGGCCCAGCGCGGGGGCAGGACGGTTTTGGATCACAAACGCCAGGCCGTCGGCGCCATGGACGTATTTGTCGGTAATCTGTACCTGAAAAGTCGTGTCAAAGCCTTCCTTGACCGGCTGTTTCGCGTCCAGCCACGCGCCGCCCAAGCCCAGGCCCCCGATGGCGGGGGAAAGGCGCAGCCGGCCGTCCACCGTTTGCGCGTGAGCCTGCAAAATGAGCCCGGCGGTCGAATGGAAATTGGAGTAAACCGCGTTTGCGCCAACCCGCGGAGCCGCCGAAACCACCAGCGCCGTCAGCGCCAGCCATTCAAGGCCGGTCTTTTGCCTCCGCCGCATGGAATTGTAATATTTGATATATTCTTCAACAACGAATGGACGGGCTACGTTCAAGAATCTTCCCGTCAAACGGCACCGGGTCGGGGCGCCGGTGCCTACAGCCCCAGCATGGCGCGATAAAAGCGGAAGGGGAAGCTCCCGGCCGCCGCATCGGTAAAATCATACAGCGTGGCGCTGTTGGTCAGCAACGGCACCCAGGCATTCAGGTTGGTGGATCCCAGGATGATGTAGCTCTCGCCGCTGGTGCCGGCAACGCGCGTGCGGAACTGGTTGTTGGTCAGCCAGGCCGGCCGGGTGAGTTGCAGGTGCGGCGGCGGATAGAAGTTCAGTTGGTCGTTCCACCGGGCGATGAACATCGCCGGTTTGTCCCCGGCAAAGATGAACAGCCCGCCGGCGTACAGATCATTGGTCACAGCCACGAGGGCATAGCCGGCGGGCGAGCCGGGACTCATCTGAAACCCGCTGCCCAACGCCGACCAGTTGGCGCCGTCCCACTTGGCGATCTGGTTGAGCGGCACGGCGCCGGAATTGGTAAACGAACCCGCGGCGTAAAGCGCCGTGGGAGTGGCCGCGAGGGCCGAAACGCTGCCGCTGTCGAATCCGCTGCCGACCGCCGTCCACGAGCTCCCGTTCCAGCGCGCAATGCGTTTGGCCGTCGTGCCGCCGGAGTTGGTGAAGATGCCCCCTGCGTAAAGATACCCGTTCTGTATCGCCAGCGAGGACACGGTGTTGGTCAACTCAAGTCCCAGGTTCCACCAGTTGGTGCCGTCCCAGCGCCCGAGATTATCCACATCGGCACCGAGGGTTGGGTTCGGCGGCCCAAAACCCCAGCCGAGGTAAAAGTTGCCCCCGGCATAAAGATTCACGCCGTCGCTGGCCAGCGCGTTGAACACATTATTGATCCGCCAGGAGTCAACCCGCGGCACATCCGTCCAATCTGACCCGTTCCACATCGCAATCCCGTGCAGCGAGGCGCCGTCCCCGCGCGCATTGAACGAGCCGCCGGCGAACAACACCCCCTTGTGGATGACCAGCGCGTTGACGGCGGCGCTGAATCCGCTGCCCAACGCCGACCAATTCGCCCCGTCCCACTGGGCGGCGTACTTGACCGTCACCCCGCCCATGTTGGTGAACGTTCCGCCCGCATAAACCGTCCCGCCGGACTTGGCGATGGCAAACACCGCGCCGCTGCCGGTGATGCCGCTGCCCAACGCCGACCAGTTCGTCCCGTTCCAGCGGGCGATACCATTCACAATCACGTTCCCGGCCTCGGTAAAAACCCCGCCGGCATAAAGGTTCGTTCCGTCGTAACCCAGGCTGTTCACGCTGCGATCGTAATGCGTCACGCCCTTGCTGGTGGCGCCGCCCAACGCAAACCAGTTGGTGCCATCCCAGCCTGCCACGTGGCTGGCGCCGACGTTGCCGGCGATGTTGAAACAGCCGACCGCGTACAGCCGGCCGCCGGCGTCAAAGGCCATTCGAAAAACGCTCAACTCCGTGCCGCTCACGCCGAAGCCCTGGATGCCCGAACCGAGCGCCGACCAGTTGTTTCCGTCCCATCTGGCCACACGGCTCGCGCTCACGCCGGCGACGCGCGCGAATTCTCCGCCGATATAAATGTTCGTGTCCTGGGCGACAACTTCGCGCACCCGGCGGTCTGCCGCGCCCCAGGCCGACCACGTGTTGCCGTCCCAGACGGCCAGGTTGGTGAGGTTGAGGCTGGCATTGGTGAAGGCGCCGCCCGCGTAGAGCTTGCCATTCTTGAACAGCAACGCGTGCACAAACCCGTTGAGGCCCGGCCCCAACGCCGACCAGGTGCTGCCGTCCCAGCGCGCCACGTTGGTGGCATTCACGCCGCTGGCTGAAGTGAACGACCCGCCCGCGTAGAGATTCGTGCCGTCGGTTTCAATGGCGTTCACGGACGTAAAAATCCCTCCCGTGACGCCGGTGCCCAGCGCGGACCAATGCGCGCCATCCCAGCGCGCGATGTTGTTGACCGTGAGGCCGCCGGCGAGCGTGGACAAGCCGCCGGCATACAGGTTCGTCCCGATCAGCTTGATGGCGAACACAATCCCCGACATCCCGCCGTCCAGGGGATACCAACTGGTGCCGTCCCAGCGCGCGATGTTGGTGGCGCCCGAATTGTCGGCATTCGCGAACGTGCCGCCCGCATAGACGTTAGTTCCATCCGTGGCCAGGGCCAGGACCTGCGCGCCGGCGCCCATGCCATTGTTCAGCGCGTGCCAGTTGGTTCCGTCGTAACTGGCGATCCGGCTCGCCTTGACGTTGCCGGCGGCGGTGAGGGTGCCGCCGATGACGACATTGGCGCCCTGCACGACCACAGCCTGGAGCGTATCGTTGGCGCCGACGGGACCGAACTGGTTGTCCCAGTGTTCGTCGCCCGGCACGGCTGCCAGCGCCACGGCTGGCGGAATCAGACCGACAAGGACGCTGACGACAATTTGAACTGCCGAAGCCAGGGGCGACGATTGATTCATGTTCTTCTGCCGGAATACGTCTGAGCGGCGTGAATTCGCGGGTGCTCTAAATCATACTACATCGTGGCCGGCTTGGGAAGCCCATCTCCGACGCTGTCCGAATCTAAACGGGTAGTGCCTGCCCGCATCATGATGCTGTTTAATGGAGTTACTTGCCACCGGTTTATTTGGGTGGCCACGCCCAGCTACTCCACCAAGCTGGTTTGCCGAAGCTCTCCAGACTGCCATTGGTCGCCGCCACGGCACGTATGGCAACGACATCGACATTCGTCCAGTAAACTACGAATCCGCTCTCAGGATCATTTTCGCAACCAATTTGCTTGGTGCTCGGCATATACAATGTCGCTGCATATCCACCCGCTCGATCTCGGGGAGGACGCCGACCGCCGCGTGCGAGACGCGCGCGCTCCCCCTTCTACGTCGGCGACCACCAGGCACTCGGGGACGAGGGGACGAGTCCTGGGAATCCGCCTCCTCATGTCGGCGCCTGCTTCCCATCGAGCCACAGGCTCGACGCTACACCGTTGCAGATTCGGGCTCTCGTCCCTCAACTCTCGTCTCTCGACTCTTCGAGGATGAGGATGAGGATGAGGATGCGGGGGATTCTAGAAAATCACTGATTGAGATGCACGACGGTGGCGGGCGGGAAGCCGTTGAACCAGGTCGAACTGGCGTGGCTGTAGGCGCCAATCTGTTCGCTGTACAGGTAATCGCCCAGTTGCAGGTCGTCGGGCAGATTCTCTGCGAGGGAGACAACGTCCAGCGCGTCGCAGGTGGGACCAAACACGGAGCAGATTTGTGTGGGGCCGCGCTTAAACGATTTCAGGTGGTAATGGCAATGGTCGAAGATGACGCCGGAGAAGGTGTGATAGACGCCGTCGTCGATGTAGTAGCAGAGTTTGCCGTCGCGCAGGGCTTTGCCGATGATTTTGGAGACGGCGGTGCCGGCGGTGGCGCACAGGAACCGGCCCGGCTCGGCCAGAATCTGGATGTTCTTCGGGAAAAGCCGGGTGAGTTCGCGATTGATGATGCCGGCGAGCACGCGGAACGGTTTCACGGTCTTGTCGTACGGCGCCGGGAACCCGCCGCCGATGTCGAGCAGGTTCATTTTGTTGTACCCGCGGTCCCTGGCTTCCTTGAATATGTTCGCGGCCAGGTTGATGGCGGCGACGTAGTTGCCGAAGTTGGTTGTCTGGCTGCCGACGTGGAAACTCAGGCCTTCGACAGTGAGCCCCACCTTGTCCGCCGCGAGAATGAGGTCCACGGCTTCGCCGGGTGACGCGCCGAACTTGGAGGACAGCTCGACCATGGCGCCGGTGTTGGGGACTTTGAGGCGGAGGGCGAGCCCGGCCTGCGGGGCGTGCTTCTTGATCTTCTTGATTTCCTCGTAATTGTCGTAGGTGACGAGCGGCTTGTAGGGGTTGAGTTCCTGCAAGGTCTCGTTGGCCTTGGTGGGGTTGGCGTAGATGATTTTGTCCCAGATCCAGTCCTGCCGCTGCTTGTCCGGCATGTCCTTGATGTATTCATAGACGATGCGGAACTCGGGCATGGAGGCGACGTCGAAGCTGGCGCCGGCGTCGAACAAGGTCTTGACGATGGCGGGATTGGGGTTGGCCTTGACGGCGTAGTAAGCCTGCACGCGCGGCAGGTATTTTTTGAACATGGCGTAGTTGTGGCGCAATTCGTCATGGTCCACCACGAACAGCGGCGTGCCGTGCTGCTCGGCGAGTTTCTTGAGGGTGCGGCGCGGAATCATCTTGGCTCAATCTCCGTCGGTGATGAGGAAGTTCTTGAACTGCCAGGGGTCGGTCGGGTCGATTCCGGGATTGTTGTGGCCTTTGAAGGCGTTGGTGTAATGCTTCAATGGCGTCCAGTCGGCCGGCTTGGAAATCCATTTGCCGAGGTATGGCTTGGAAATTTTTAGGATGTACTCGTGCGGCAAATCGTCGGGCACGAGCACGCCGCGGGCGGGATTTTCAATCATCCACATGGCGGCCGCGACGACGGAGATGGCCACCTGCATGGTGGTGGCATTCTGGTGCGGCACCAGCCGGCGGGATTCGCCGATGCTGAGGTCGCTGCCGATCCACCACGAGTTGTAGGCGTGGCCCATCAACAGCGCGCCGAGGATGTCCGAGCCGCTGATGATTTCGTCGTTGAGGATGCGCTGGTTCTTTTGGAGCTGGTAATCGTAGCCGCGCAGTTCGTTGAGCGACGCGATGGCGACGTCGGCCGGGCAATAGGCGTAATGCACCGTGGGCCGGTACACGGCCTTGCCTTCCTTCCAGACGGTCAGCCGGTCGGAAATGGTGAAGGCTTCGCCATGGCGCACGACCATGCCGTGGATGCAGTAGTCGGGCACCCAGGAAGCAACCCAGGTGTTGATGCCCATGCGGGCGAGGCAGATCTGGTTGCGCGGGCCTTCAGCGTGTTCGTAGGCCAGCGGCGGCAATTCCTTCTCGTGCGTGCCCCAGCCCATTTCGGCGGTGGTGGTGCCTTCCTCGCGGAACCCTTCAACGCTCCAGGTGTTGACGAATTCATCCACCTGCTTGGGCTGGTTGGTGATTTGCGTGTCGCGCTCGCTGCAATGAATCACTTTCACGCCGAGTTTCATGGCCAGCAGGTTGAATTTCTGCTCGGCGATGAGCCAGCGGATCTCGTCGGCGGCTGCGCCGGTGATTTTCCTGTCCTTGAGAACGCGATTGCCGATGTCGATGAGGCCCTGCTTGGTGAAATGGGAAATGAGGCCGGGGTTGGCGCCGTGTTCGAGCACTGCCGTCGGGCCCGGCTTGCTCCATTTGCCGATCATGCGGCGAATGTTCATGTGGCGCCAGTAGAGCGTCATCTTTTGCGGCGGGGCGCCCTGGGCATTTTCGTACGGGTCCCACAGCTCGACCGAGGTGTTGATGTAGAGGATGCCGCGGTCGTGGCACCACTGGAGGATTTCGCAGCAGTCAATGTTCCACGCCAGGTCAATCAGCAGGTCGCCGGCTTTCAGATATTTGCCGAGCAGCGCGCCCATGTTCGCGCGCGTCACGCGTTTGTGAGCGAACTTCACGCCGCGCTTCATCCACGGCGCCAGCACGCCGCGGCGGTCCTCGAAATCCATGACCGTGATGTTTTTGTAGGGCGTCTTGAGGTGCTTGACGAGGATGGGGAGGGCGCACTGGGCGACGGCGCCGTAACCGACGAACAGGATTTTGTTTTTGAATTCGAGCATGGCAAATTTGTTTTAGCGCGGCACTTTGTCCAAAAATTTTTCGCGATACAAGAGTTTATTGCAGAAATGACAGCGGCAGCGAAACCCGCGGAAGCGACCGCTCCGATCATGGCACGGCTGGCGGTGGGGATGCCGGATTTTTCCCGGCAGAGATCGGCCCCGGCATATCAACTGCCGGAGGAATCCGGCGTTCCAGGGCGGTGGCCGTTCAGCGTCGCCGGGCGGTGGCTTTATGGCCGTGCGGTTTGCCTGAATCGAGCGCCTCGCGCACCTTTTTGGCAAGATCCTGGGGATTGAACGGCTTTTGCAGGAAGAACGTGCCGGGTTGGGACATGGCGCCGCGGACGGCGGCATTGTTGATATAGCCGGAAATGAAGAGGACCTTCACGTCCCGATTCACCTGGGTCAGCCATTCGGCGAGCATTTTGCCGCTGAGGCCGGGCATGATGACGTCGGTGACCAGCAACTGGATTTTTTGCCCGTTGGCCTGGGCCAGGGAAAGGGCTTCGTTGCCGTCCGCCGCCTCGAGGATGGTGTAGCCCTGCATGCGCAACACGCGGGCCATCAGCCGGCGCAGGGAGGGTTCATCTTCGGCGAGCAGGACGGTTTCGGTGCCGTGAGGCAGGCCCGCCGGGGCTTCGGGGTCGGCGGCGGCCTCCTCCTTTCCGCGAACCGGCGGCAGATAAATCCGGAATTCCGTTCCTTTACCGGGCTGACTGTCACAGTGGATATGGCCGTTGCTTTGCTGGACGATGCCGAAACAGGTGGCCAAGCCCAGGCCCGTTCCCTTGCCCTGTTCCTTGGTGGTGAAGAACGGCTCAAAAATGTGCTGTTTGACTTCATCCGTCATCCCCGCGCCGGTGTCGGTCACGCTGATCAGGACATACTCGCCGGGGGTGATGAGGTGGCGCGTTGCGTAGTCCTGGTTCAGGGTGACGTTGGCCGTACGGATGGTCAAAGTGCCGCCATCGGGCATGGCGTCGCGGGCATTGACCGCCAGATTGAGCAGGACCTGCTCGATCTGGCCGGGATCGGCTCTGATGGTGGCGAGGTCGGGGACGGTCTCGGTGACCAGCTTGATGTCTTCGCCGATCAAGCGTTGCAACATCTTGTTCAGGTTGACGATCAGTTCGTTCGGCTTGACCAGACGGGGCTCGATGACCTGCCGGCGGGCGAACGCCAGCAGCTGGCGGGTGAGATTGGCGCCGCGTTCGGCGCCTTCCTGGATGGATTCGAGATTGGCGCGCAGGGGCGCGTCGGAGGGTAGCTGCATGAGCGCCAGCTCGGCATTCCCCAAAATGGTCGTGAGGATATTGTTGAAGTCATGGGCCACCCCTCCGGCCAGCCGGCCGATGCTGTCAATCTTCTGGGTCTGCCGGTTTTGCTCTTCCAGTTCCAGTTCACGGGTGATGTCCCGCTTGATGGCGATGTAATGCGTGACGGCATTCTTTTCATTGCGAACCGGGGCGATGACGGCCTCTTCGGAATAGAGAGCCCCGTTCTTTTTCCGGTTAATGAAGCGGCCGCGCCAGACATTCCCGGCACTGATGGTCTTCCAGAGGTCCTGGTAAAAACTGCCGTCCTGTTTGTCGCTCTTGAGCACGCGGGGATTTTGGCCGATCACTTCAGCCCGGCGATAGCCGGTGACCTGTTCAAAGACCGGATTGACATAAAGGATGCGCCCTTCGGTGTCGGTGATGACGACGCTTTCCGGGGTCTGCTCGATGGCGGTCATCAAGCGGTTCAATTCGGCCTCCTTCTGTTTCCGTGCCGTCGCATCGCGAAAACTCCAGACCCGCCCGACCGGCCGGCCTTCAATCCGCTGCGCGCGCGAAAACCGCTCGAAGACCCTTCCGTCCTTGAATTCCACGACGTCGAAGCTGTCGGCTTCCGGGCGGGCGTACAGCTCCCGCACCTTGGCCAGGAAGGATTCCGGGTCTTTCAACTGGTCCAAAACGAAGTCCAGCGCCGCCTGATCGCTGCGGGCGGCGAGCACGGACTCCGGCAGGCGCCACAATTGGACGAATTGTTCGTTGAAGGTAACGATCCTGCCCTGGCTATCCACCACCAGGATGCCGTCCGCCGTGGATTCCAAAGCGGCCCGCAAGAGGGAGACGGAATGTTCGCGGGTATCCTCCGCCTGTTTGCGTTCGGTGATGTCACGGCAAAGGGCCAGGATATGCCTGACCTGTCCGGTCTTGACCACCGTTGCGTTGACCTCGATGGGTACGATTTGGCCGGTGGAGTTCAGGTAATCAATTTCCAGATTGCGGACAAACCCCTGCTCCAGGCATTTTTTTATTTCCGCCGCATTCCGCTCGCGGTCATGCGGGGCCGTCCATTCCATGACGCGCTTGCCCGTAATTTCCGACAGCGTGGCGTGACCGGCGAGCCGGACGTATTCCCGGTTGGCGCCGCAGACCCGGCCGTCCGCATCCAGGATCACGTAACCGGTGTCGGTGGTTTCCAGCAAGGTTTTGTATCGCGCCTCGCTTTCGCGCAGGGCCGCCTCGGTTTGCTTTCGCTCGGTGATGTCGCGGGCGATGCCGAACAAGGCCGGCCGGCTGCGCCATTGCCCGTGAAGAATCTTGGTTTCCACCAGGATGTGGCTGCCGGTCTTGGTCTGCAAGGGAAGCGGGCAGATGGAAATCTTGCCGGCAATCAACTCCTCCAACAAGGTGGCGGCCTCGGCCCGATGTTCGGGCGGATGCACTTCCAGGGCGGACATGCCCGCCAGTTCGGCGGCGGTGTAACCCAGTTGCCGCCGGGTGGCGGGGTTGGTGAACAGGATCCGCCCTTCCGGTTCAAAAACAAATACCATGTCGTCCAGCGCTTCAAAAAACGCCTGGAGGCTGCCTTCGCCTTCCGACGAAGCCGGCGAAGGGGAAAACGGCACCAGAGCGAGCCGGATGGTTCCGTTGTCGCGACCTGCTTTCGAGCGATCACGTTTGGCCGACTTCATAACGCTTCCGATACCAGTCTGAATTCCAGGATATAAGCGAGCATGGGCAGGAAATATCAGCAGAAAGCCGGCCAACCCGTGTATCAAAATGAGATAGCCGGATCCCGTTTCACCTTAACCGGGTCAAGGTCGGGAACCGGGAAATTCCCCGACTCATTTCAAGGCGTTCGCGGTAACGGTCCCCCTGCCCGCCTCCGGCCGCGCGCGGCGGAATTCATCGAATCGTCACCAGATTCGGGCGCGCCAGGGAGAGATTGCCGCGGGCATTGTCATGAAATTGGGCGGCGGCGATCACATTGTTGGTACAGGTGCTGTCGTTGACGCGGAAGGCGGCACTGCCGCAATTGCTGGCGATCAGATTGGTGAACGCGTTGTGAATGCACTCCGTCCGGGGGATCGGCCGCCAGCCGCGCCCGGTCGGCTTCTCGGCATGTGCCATGAAGACGCCGTAATGGCGGCTATAACGGATGGCAATATTGTAAAAGCGGTTGTCCCGGCTCTCGCGCATGAAAATCCCCAGGTCATTGGCGGTAAGGACGGCGTTGCTGACGACGTTGTGGTTGAACGCCAGGTCCAGCGAGATCCCGGCTCCGGGGTGGTGATGGAGGCGGAGTCCGGTGAACAGGCAATCTTCCGTCTGGTAACAGGCCAAGCCATCGAATTGGTTGTCGAACGCGGTGTAGTCCTGCACCGTGAGGCGGCGCACGTTGCGGGTCGTGACGAGGCCGCCGGACCGGCACCGGGCACAGGTCACCTGCTCCACCAGCGAATCGCTGACGTTTTGTACAGTGATGCCATTGTTGCGGATTTCCGAGCCTTCGCCTCGCCGCCGCCAGAGTTCGTGGGGCTGGTGTTGGCGGTTCCCGTCAATAAACAGATGGCCGACATACAAATGCGTGAGGGTGGTTCGCGGGTGGTTGACCGGCTCGCCCAGAATGATGACCGGACAGTTGGCGCCGTCGGCCAGATGTAAAACCGTCGTATCCCCGGAGCCGCGCAGCGATTGATGGTCGTGCCGCAACACCAGGGGCTGGCGGATCTCGAAGACTCCGGGAGGCAACACCACCTCCCCTCCGCTGGCGGGCAACGAGTCCAAAGCCTGCTGGATGATCGCACTGTCAGCTCCCGGCGGGACCGTCAGCGACCGCAGCCGGGCCGCCGGAGTCTGGGGGGCGACAACCGCGGCCGTGGAAAGCCCCAACAGCGCCAGGGCCAAAACGCCCCTGGCGACTTTCGCCGCCCTGACTTGATGCAGGGTCAACATCATTCGATTGGGGCCGTTCCGATTTTTTTTCATTCCCATTGTTAACATCGCTCATGACAAGCAAAATGCCAGCCAGAATCTTTTTTTTCTGAACAAATTTTTTTAAGCGCGTTCATCGCCAGACGGCTGGCATTGCGGTCTGTGGGTTCCGAATGAAACGGGCGCGTCAGCGGCTGACCCGCCGGTTGCTTTAGGGTTTCCCCGGCACCGCAAAGCCGTTAGACTGCGCGAAATGCTATGACGCAGAGGCAAACCCCGGAGACAGCCACGCCTGCCGACCTCGGCTTCGCCATGCCGGCCGAATGGAGCCCGCACGAGGCCACCTGGCTGGCCTGGCCGCATCACCAGCCCGACTGGCCGGGCAAGATGGAGGCCGTCCGCTGGGTTTATGGCGAAATGATCCGGAAAATTTCGCCTGGCGAAACCGTGCGACTTCTGGTCCGGCACCGGGCCGAACAAAATCTGGCCGCGGATTGTTTGAAGCGTGCCGGTTGTGAACTTGATCGAGTCGAATTCATCACACATCCCACCAACCGCGGCTGGATGCGCGACAGCGGCCCGATCTTCGTCAGACGACCCTCACCCCGGTCCCTCTCCCATCGGATGGGAGAGGGTGGTCCACGCCATGCGGGACCGGGTGAGGGCAAAACCGAAACCGCCATCGTGCATTTTCATTTCAATGCCTGGGCGCGGCACGACGACTGGCAGAAGGACCGCCGCGTGCCGGAAATGGCGGCGCGCCGGCTGCGCCGGCGGCTGTTCCAAGCTGAATGCAACGGCCGGCCCTTCGTGCTCGAAGGCGGAGGCATTGAAGTGAACGGCTCCGGCACGCTGCTGACCACGGAGCAATGTTATCTGCATCCGCGGATCCAGGTCCGCAACCCCGGCCTCACGCGCGGCCAGTACGAGGAAACATTCAAGAAGTACCTCGGTGTCCGAAACGTGTTCTGGCTGCGCAAAGGTCCGGCGGGCGACGACACGCACGGGCATATTGACGACATCTGCCGGTTCGTGAACCGGAAGACGCTCGTGCTGATCCGGGAGACGAACCGGCGCGACGTCAATTACCGGCCGCTTGCGGAAAACTGGGAGCGCATCCGGGACTTGCGCCTGGAAGACGGCACCCGGCCGGAGATCGTGCCGCTCCCCATGCCGGCGCCGCTCTGTTTCAATGGCAACCGCCTGCCGGCCAGTTATGCCAACTTTTACATCGCCAACGCCGGCGTCATCGTGCCCACCTTCAACGACCCGAACGACCGCGTGGCGCTGGGCATACTCGGAGAATTGTTCCGGGACCGGCCGGTGGCGGGCATTCACGCCGTGGACCTGGTGCTGGGCTCCGGCTCGCTGCACTGCCTCACCCAGCAGCAGCCCGGTTGATGCCTACCGACCCCACTCCAATCGCCGGTCTCGAACTTGTGCGTCCGGAACCGCGGCACGTGCCCGCATTGGCGCGCCTTTGCTTTGAAGCGTTCAAAAGGATTCATGAACGGCACGGTTTCCCGCTGGATATTCCCAACGTTGATCTGGCCGCGCAGATCATCGGCCGGTTCGTGGCGCGAACGGATTTTTACGGCGTGGCGGCGCAGGTGGATGGTCGGCTGGTCGGTTCAAACTTCATGTCGGCCATGGACGCGATTGGCGGAGTCGGACCGATCACGGTGGACCCGGCCTTCGATGGCCGCGGCATCGGACGGGCCTTGATGCAGGACGTGCTCGATTACGCCCGGCGCAACGGGAGGAAACAGGTCCGGCTCCTGCAGGATTCGTTCAATCTGAAGTCCTTTTCGCTGTATGCCTCGCTGGGATTCGACCAGCGCACGCCGATTGGCTTGATGGATGCGAAACCGGCAGTCAGGCCGGACCCGGCGGTGCGCCCGGTTTCGGCGTCGGATTTGCCCCGGCTCGATGAACTGACCCGCCGGTTTTATAAATGCAGCCGGCGCGGTGAGATTTCCTTTCTCCTGAATCTGAATGTGCCAGCTTTCATGCGCGAATACGGCGGCCGGATCACGGGATATTTCATTCCTGGATTCCTCGGCCACGGCGTGGCGGAAACCGGGGACGATGCCCTGGCGTTGATTGGCGAGGCCGCCCGGCACGTCAAGCCGGACCTGGGGCTGTTCTTTTGCCCGCTGATTCGGGGAGACTTTTATCGCGCCGCCCTGAAATCCGGCCATCGGCTCCGCAAAATCATGACCTACATGACCTGCGGGCCTTTCGCGCCGCCGGAAGGAATCTGGATGCCCTCCATCGGCTATTGATCCGGTCAGCCAGCGCCACGGTCTGATTCCGGTGACCGTCCGACCTGCGACCGCGAACCGCTGGCGCGCCGGCCGCCCCTCCGCTCCGCGACCACGGCAGCCTAATGATTTAAGTTAGTTTCTCTTGTCAAACCTGCGGTGCCCGGCTAGACTCGCAGCGTCATAACCCAAAAACTGCGGCCCGTCCGGCGCACAACGTGGAAGGAGATCTATGGCGGTCAAATGGAGTTTCGAAGCGGACTTTCTGCAAGCCTGCAGTTGCGATTACGGCTGTCCCTGTGAATTTGCCGCGCCACCCACGCACGGGTTTTGCGAGGGCATGGGCGCGTGGCGCATCAACCGGGGACAGTTCGGCGAGGTGAAACTGGATGGTCTGGGGCTCGGCTTCGCGGCGCGGTGGCCCAAAGCCATGCATGAAGGCGGCGGGACGGCCTGCCTGTTCATTGACGAGAAGGCCACGCCGGCGCAACGCGACGCCCTGCTGGAAATCGGCAGCGGCAAGGCCGGCGGCGCGCCGTTCGAAATCGTGGCGACGACCTTCTCGAAAATCCTCGAACCGCGGTTTGTCCCGTTCCACTTCGATTTCAACGGGCGCAACAGCAGTTTGAAAGTCGGAGATGTCATGCGCGTCCGGCTGGCTCCCATCAAAAATCCGGTCACCGGCGACCCCGAATCGGTGCGCATCCAGCACGCCACCGGCTTCATTTTCAAGGAGGCGGAATGCGTCGCCGCCGACGAGATGCGCGTCGCCGCGGGCGAGCTGAATTTTTCCTGGCCGAAAAAGGCAGCGTTTGTGGCTCAGGTTAAATACAGCAACTGACCGACCAGTGGGATGACCCAGCGGATTCTGCCCGCATGGAAGCTGTTCTCAAACGCGATCGCCTTCTGGTCATCCTGGCCCTGACGGCCGTCGCCGCGGTGGCGTGGGGACACATGGTTTATGAGGCGCACGCCCTGTATCACACCGGTCTTTGCTGTTGCCTGGGCATGAACCTGTCGAGCCCCGACGTATCTCACTGGTCGGCGACCACGCTGCTTCCGCTGTTCCTCATGTGGGCCGAGATGATGGTCGCCATGATGGTTCCGTCCGCCGCCCCGATGGTGTTGACCTTTGCCCACGTGCAGCGCAAGCGGCGCGAACAGGAACGCCCCTACGTGCCCGCCGGGATTTTTTTGCTGGGCTACCTGGCCGTTTGGACGGGATTCAGCGCGCTGGCCGCCGTGGCGCAATGGGCTTTGCACGCCACGGCGCTGCTCTCGCCGCTGATGGTCAGCACCAGCCCGTTGCTGGGCGGCGGACTGCTCATCGCCGCCGGGATTTTTCAGTGGACACCGCTCAAAAATGCCTGCCTGGCGCACTGCCGCTCGCCGCTGGCGTTCCTGCTGACGGATTGGCGCGAAGGCCGGCTGGGCGCGTTCGTTATGGGGTTGAAGCACGGTGCGTATTGCACCGGTTGCTGCTGGCTGCTGATGGCGTTGCTGTTTGTCGCCGGCGTGATGAACGTGTGGTGGATTGCCATCCTCACGGTGCTGGTGCTCGCGGAAAAAGTCGTGCCCCGCGCCTGGCGGCTGGGAAAAGTTGCCAGCCTTTGCCTCGTCGCCTGGGGCGTCTGGATGATTTGTCGCGCGCGCTGATTGCGGTTCAGCCGCCGCAATGCTCGGCCCGGGCCGCTTCCAGAAACGTTCGCAATGTTTGCAAGCGAGGTTCGGCCAATTGCCGGGCGGCTGGGAGTTTCAATTGACCGGGCAGCGTGTCGGCGTTCTTCTGCAAAACCGCCAGGGCATCGGAGAAAGTCTGGAAGCGCGTGTCGCGACCGATCTTGCAGACTGTCCGCAGGATGGTGGTGGCGCCCAGTTGTTCGAGGATGTCCGCGTCGCGGACGATGATTCCCTCGGTGCTGGTTGGCTTTCCCGACGGTTGATGCGTGCGGATGGCCTCGACCACGGTGGGAATTTTTTCCGGTGGAAATCCGAGCCGTTTGAGAATTTGGGGCGTTTCCCGCATCGCGTAGGCGACACAGTCCCAGGCGGCCAGTTTGTCAGGATCTTCCGGGCGATGGCCAACAAAGACGCCGAGGTCGTGCATCCAGACTGCGGCAAAGACCACGTCATCGTCGTAATCCTGCCCGGCCCCGACCGCTTTCGCCAGTTCGTAAAGCCGCGGCTGATGGCTGAACTTGTCCACCGGCTTCGCCTGGGCGCGGATGTACTCGACGATGGCGGCGCGAAAATCGGACGGGTTCACAGGCGGATCAACCTGTTTAGGCAGCGTTTTCCTGCACGGCCTTCACACAGCGTCCGCAAATGGTCGGATGCTCGGGATTCGAGCCGACGTCCGTCTCCCAATGCCAACAGCGCTCGCATTTCTGGCCGTCGGCCCGCGATACTTTCATTGAGACCGGCTCTCCCACCTTGATATCCAAGGCAGACACGTTGACCAACTCACGGAGTAATTCCTTGTCGGAATACTGATTTTGAACTTGCGGGATGACGATTTCAATTTTGGCTTCCAATGCTTTGCCAATCGTCTTGGCCTGACGTGCTTTTTCCAATTCAGGCAGCAGTTGTTCGCGCCAAAGTTTGAGCCAATCCCAGTTATCAGCTTCCCGAGGATCAAGCGCAAACAGTCTGGCTTTCCAATCACTCTGATGAACTGAGTCGGAGGCTGTTGGCACAAATTCCCACGCCTCATCTGCGGTGAAGGCCAGAATGGGCGCCAGCATCTGGCAGAGGCCGGTCACCAACCGGTGCAGCGCCGTCTGCGTTGAGCGGCGGCGCGGCGAGTTCGCCGGGTCGGTGTATAGCCGGTCTTTGATGACATCGTGGTAAATCGCCGACAGCTCCACCGCGATGAATTGGCTGACTTTTTGATAGACCACGTGGAATTCGTAGTCGTCGTAGGCCTTGATGACTTCCTGCTCCAACTTGGAAAATTCACCGAGAATCCAGCGGTCGAGACCGGTCAGCTTGTCGTCGGGCACGGCATGTTTTGCCGGGTCGAAATCGTAGAGGTTCGAGAGCTGGTAGCGCAGGGCGTTGCGGATGACGCGATAGGTCTCGGCCACTTTGGCCATGCGCTCCTCGCTCACGATGATGTCGTTCCGGTAATCCTGCGACGCCACCCACAACCGGACGATGTCGGCCCCCCACTTTTTGACATACGCCTCCGAAGTCTGGGGTTTTTCGTAGCCGCCCTGGGCTTGTCTGCTCTTGGAAATTTTTTCCCGGTCGGCATCCACCATAAACCCATGCGTCAGCACGGTCCGATACGGTGCCGCGCCGTTGCCCGCCAGCGACAACAGCAGCGAGGATTGAAACCAGCCGCGGTGCTGGTCGCTGCCTTCGAGATACATGTCACATTGAAACGCCTTGTCCTGGCCGCGGATCTCAGCCCGCCGGGCGATGACCGACCGCGAGGACGAGCCGGAATCAATCCAGACGTCGAGAGTATCGTTGGATTTGGCGACGGCTTCGGCACCTTTCCAGTCCTTGGGCTTCAACAAAGACCACAATTCAGCAGCGGACTTCTCGAACCAGACGTTCGAGCCGTGTTTTTCGATCAAAGCGGCGGCGTTGCGCACGATTTGTGCGTCGAGGATTGGTTCGCCCCTGGCGTCGTAAAACGCCGGGATTGGCACGCCCCAGGTGCGCTGGCGTGAAATGCACCAGTCGGGGCGCGTTTGCACCGCGCTTTTGATGCGGTTAACGCCCCAGTCGGGCACCCACTTGACCCGGTCAATTTCAGCCAGCGCCTGTTCGCGGAATTTCTGGTGGTCAATCTCAATGAACCACTGGTCCATCGCGCGGAAGATGATGGGCGTCTTGCTGCGCCAGCAGTGGGGATAGCTATGATGATAATTTTCCTGGTGGAGCAGGACGTGGCGGATCCGCAACTCGTGCAGCACGGCTTCGTTGGCGTCGCTCTTGCCGTGCTTTTCCAGAATGGATTTGCCAACCATTCCCGCCGGCATCTGTTGTTCGACCGGCAAATCATTCGTATGCGTGAACTTGCCGTCATCGTCCACCGGCGAATAGATCGGCAGGCCGACTTTCATGCCCAGGCCATAGTCTTCCAAGCCGTGACCGGGAGCGATATGGACGAAGCCCGTGCCGGTGTCACTGGTGACAAATTCAGCGGGATACAGCTTGCCGGTGCGGTTGCAGAACGGGTGTTGGCATTGCAGGACGGCGAGTTTTTCGTTGGGGAATGGTTTTTCCGTAAAACCGCTCCAGCCACATTTTTCAGCGACCGCCGGCAGCAAGCCGCGGAACAGGATGTATTCCTCGCCACCCACCCCGACCGAAACATATTGAAACTTCTCATTGTAGGCGACCGCGAGGTTGGCCGGCAACGTCCAGGGCGTGGTCGTCCAGATGAGGACAAATGTGCCTGGCCGGCCGACGACGGGAAATTTGACAAAGATGCTCTGGCTGACGTGGTCGTGATATTCCACCTCGGCTTCGGCCAGCGCGGTGCGGCAAGGGATGCTCCAATAAACCGGCTTTTTGCCGCGATAGACAAAGCCCTTTTCAACGATGTCGGCAAAAAGGCGCAATTCTTCCGCTTCATATTCCTTGTTGAACGTCAGATACGGATCTTCCCAATCGCCGAGCACGCCCAGGCGCTGAAACTGGGCACGCTGGATGTCAATGTATTTGCGGGCATAGGCCTCGCACGCCTTGCGAATCGTGGCCGCATCGGCACCGGTGTCCCCGGCTTTGCGCATTTCCTGTGAGACTTTGAATTCAATCGGGAGACCGTGACAATCCCAGCCGGGTATAAATGGGGCGTTGAAGCCCCGCATCGTTTTATATCGAACAATCATGTCTTTGAGAGTTCGGTTTAATGCATGGCCGATGTGCGCGTCGCCATTGGCGAACGGCGGTCCGTCATGCAGGACAAACTTCTCCGCCCCAGCGCGTTGCTGCTGAACTTGTTCGTAAAGCTTTGCGGTTTCCCACTTTTTCAGCCGTTCCGGCTCACGGACGACGAGGTCGGCTTTCATGGGAAAACCGGTTTGCGGCAGGTTGAGCGTGTTTTTGTAGTCCGTCGCCATTTTAGGAGGGCGAACGGTAACAGCCGGGGAATGGAGTGTCAACGAAGGTGGCAGGCTGGTAGTGTCTTAAGTTGGTGTAGCGTTGAGCCTGCGGCTCAACTGTTGAGCCATAGGCTCGACCCTGCAGCAGCTAAGCTGAGGCACTGCCGGCAGGCTGCTTTGGCTGGGAAATGACCGAAAAGGGAAGAAAAGCCGGGTCAAACGGCCAGGAGATGACCGAGAGACCCGGGGAATTTTCGAATGAGTACAACGTAGGATTACGGAGAACTCGAATCCGGGTTCGTACCCAAACCCGGGTCGAAAACGTTTAAATTCAAAGATCTATCACCAACCCCTCCACCTGCCAACCTTCAACGGCGTCAATAAATCACAACGGCTAATCAATGTCAAATAGAACAACATAAGTATAAGGCATTGTGATTATAGTTGGCCGCCCAATAAGAGGCAGCTTGTGGAAGGTTGATTTTGAGGACCTTACGATGCTGAATCGATTTTCCGAAGGGCAGCGGCTGAAGATTCCTGTTTACAGTTTGGCTGGCGATGGTAAAATTATGAAAGCCAATTGTCTTGGGGAAGGTGCATGAAGAAAATCGAGGCCATCATCAAGCCGTTCAAGCTCGAGGAAGTTAAATCAGCCTTGACGGCGCTGGGGGTTCAAGGGATGACGGTTTCGGAGGTCAAAGGTTTCGGGCGTCAAAAGGGGCACACGGAAATTTATCGTGGCAGCGAATACACGGTGGATTTTTTGCCGAAGGTGAAGATCGAAGTTGTGCTGCCGGAGGCGCAGGCGGGAGCGGCGGTGGAAGCGATTGTCAAGGCCGCCAAAACCGGAAAGATCGGCGACGGCAAGATTTTTGTGTGTTCGGTGGAAAGCGTGCTGCGCATCCGAACCGGGGAGACCGGCGAGCAGGCGGTTTGAATCAAGGAGGCCAGAAAGCCAATGAAGGAAGCCAGTCAAAATTATTGTCCCGAGGGCCTGTGAATAACTCGTGAACAAAAGTTAATATGTTATCCTAGAAACTTTCAAACCGATGGCCTAAAACGCTCACGTAACTTTAAGTTGTTCCGGGTGTTTTATCATTTTGGCCTTAACTCATCGCCGTATTTTGTATTTTGTTTAACGTAAGTTGTTGAAATTAAGAATGTTGTTTTGGTTGTAAAATGAAGTCTTTCGCAACTAGTATGGAACGGGCAGCCGCTTTGACGGAGCAATTGCGGCCGGCCCGTGCGAAACTCGGTGGATGCCGACGGCCATCTCGGAATGGAAAACCAGGTGAATAAACCGCTTCATTAGCGGGCTATCTGACAAAGTGCAAACGCAACTTTCAGCCGAAAAAATTTGGAATTCTGCGCGGGAACATCTCCGTTCCAAGCTGAATAACGACACCTATAACATGTGGTTCGCGCCGTTGCGGGCCTGTGCCATCGACGGCAACCATGTTGTGCTGGAGGCGGCCAACGAATTCTGCGGGGTCTGGCTCAAGGATAATTATCTGACCCTTTTGCAGGATGCTTTTGCCGCCGCCGCCGGCCGTCAGTTGCAGGTCAAGTTCAAGATTGCCGCGGGCAGCGCCGTGGTTGCGGCGGCGCCCGCTCCGGGGCCCCTCCGGGTGGTCAAGTCACCCGAGCCGGCCCACGAGCGCTCCGCCAACAACGAACTGCATTTCAATCCCAAAAACACGTTCGAATCGTTCGTGGTGGGCAACAACAACAACTTCGCCTATGCCGCCGCCTTGGCGGTGGCCCAAGCTCCCGGCAAATCCTACAACCCGCTGTTCCTTTATGGCGGCGTCGGTCTGGGCAAGACGCATTTGCTGCATGCCATCGGGCAATACGTCACCGGCAGCAAGAAAGGCGCCCGGGTCGCCTATGTCTCCTCCGAGAAATTCACCAACGAGTACATTGATGCCATCCAGAACAACCTGCTCGTCAAGTTCCGCAAGAAATATCGCCAGACCGACGTGTTGTTGATTGATGATATTCAATTCCTTGCCGGCAAGGAGCGCATCCAGGAGGAATTTTTCCACACCTTCAACGCGCTGCACGAAGCGCACAAGCAAATCGTGCTCACCTGCGACCGCCCGGCCAGCGAGATCCAGAATCTCGAGCACCGCCTCGTTTCCCGCTTCGAGTGGGGGCTGGTGACGGATTTGCAGCCGCCGGACATCGAGATGCGCCTCGCCATTCTCAACAAGAAGGCCCAGCTCATGGGCGTGACGCTCCCGGATGACATCATGAATTTCCTGGCGAATCGCATCCGCACCAACGTTCGCCGGCTCGAGGGCGCGCTCATCCGCGTGGCCTCGTACGCCTCGTTGACCGGCAAGAAGCTGACCATCGAGGTGGTCGAAGGGTTGCTGCGCGAAATTCTGCACGAGGAAGGCCGGCTGTCCATCAGCATCGAAGTCATCCAGAAAAAGGTGGCCGAACACTTCGACATCCGGCTGGCGGACATGACCAGCAAGCGCCGGCCGGAGAACATCGCTTTTCCGCGCCAGGTGGCGATGTATCTATCCCGGCAGATGACCGAAAGCTCGCTCAACACCATCGGGGAAGCCTTCGGCGGGCGCGACCACGGCACGGTGTTGCACGCCTGCCGCCTCGTCAAGGATCGCATGGAGGTGGACGCCAACGTCCGCCAGGTGGTGCACTACCTCGAAAAGCAGCTCATGCGGTAACTTTCCGCGCTCGACACCCGGTCCCCGGCTTTCGACACTTGGGCCATGGCGGTTATTCAAGTCAGCGGTCTGACCAAGACGTTTCGCACCTACAAAAAGCAACCGGGTTTTACCGGCGCCGTCAAAGGGCTTTTCCGCCGCCAGTACGAGCAGCTGGTGGCCGTCAATGAAATCAGCTTCACCATCGAGCCCGGAGAGCTCGTCGGGTTTCTGGGTCCCAACGGCGCCGGCAAGACCACCACGCTCAAGATGCTCGCGGGCCTGCTGTATCCCACCGGCGGCACCGCCCGGGTGCTCGGTCACGTGCCGTGGGAGCGCGCCGACGGTTATCGCCGCCAGTTCGCCCTCGTGCTGGGCCAGAAAAACCAGTTGTGGTGGGACCTGCCGGCCCGGGAATCGCTCGAGCTGAATGCGAAGATTTACGGACTGCCCCCCGACCGCTTCGAGCGGACCGTCGCCGAGATGAGCGAGTTGCTCAACGTCCGGGAGAAGCTCAACGTGAGCGTGCGCGAGCTTTCCCTCGGCGAGCGCATGAAAATGGAACTGATGGCTTCGCTGCTGCACCAGCCGAAGGTCCTTTTTTTGGACGAACCCACCATTGGCCTGGATGTGGTTTCGCAGAAGGTGGTCCGCGAATTCATTCGCCGCCACAACACGGAGCAGCAAACCACAATTTTGCTGACCAGTCATTACATGGCCGACATCCAGGCGCTGTGCGACCGGGTTATCATCATCGACCATGGCCAAATCTTCTTCGACGGCCGGCTCGGCGAGATTGTGGACCGGTTTGCCGACTTTAAGCTCGTGACCATCCAGTGTGAAAAGACCGGCGAGTTTCCGATGGAACAACTGGCGCGTTACGGCGAGGTCGTGGAAAAAAACGCCGGCGCCGTCACCTTCAAAGTCAAGCGCGACCGGGTGATCCCCGTCTGCAAATCGCTGCTGGATGAATTATCCGTGAGCGACATTGACATCCAGGAAGTGCCCATCGAGGACGTCATCCGCCAGATTTTTGCGCGTTAATCAAGGTGGCACAGGCGTCCGCGCTGCTGATGCCGACCGCCCACAGGCCGGCGGCCGGTGCCACGGCTTGTCTTTCAAAAGATCTCGTGCTTCAATCCGCGCATGGATATTTTTCTCCAAGCCGCCATTGACGAAGCCCGCAAAGGGCTGGCCGCGGGCGGCATCCCCATCGGTTCGGTGCTCGTGCTCGATGGGAAAATCATCGGTCGCGGCCACAACCAGCGGGTGCAGCGCGGCAGCGTGATTCATCACGCGGAGATGAACTGTCTCGAAAACGCCGGCCGGCAAACCGCGTCGGTTTATCGGCGGTGCGTGCTCTACTCGACCCTGTCGCCCTGCCCGATGTGCAGCGGCGCGGTTCTGCTCTATAAAATTCCGCGCGTGGTGGTCGGCGAGAATGTCACCTTTCAAGGACCCGAGGCCCATGTCCGTTCGCAGGGGGTGCAGTTGGAAATTCTGAACGACGCGGAGTGCATCCGGCTCATGCGCGACTTCATCGCCACCAGACCGGAACTGTGGAACGAGGATATCGGCGTGTAGCAATTCATGCCAGCGCGCGCCGTTCTGCCGTGAGCAACGGCTGCTTTTTCGCCGGAGCCGCGGCGGTGCCTCCCAGGTTGGATTTTCCCCGGAGCGGAGATGACCGACCGGCCAGCCACCGAAATCGCCGACCAGGACCTGATCCATGGGCGCAATCCGGGCGAGTTCAACCCCAACCACCCGGCCCGGCTCGCCAAGATTCTACTCGCCGAAATCGTAACCGCCGGGCTGGCGCGCGTGGATACGAGCGCCGAGTGATGCTGCCGTATTCCCAGGCGGTATGCGTGGCGGTATGGCCCGGCGCTTATCACGGGCGATGGGCGCTGCCCAGGCTTTCGACCTTGGTTCCTACCGTTGGCCCCAAGGCATTTTGCGTCGAGCGGATTGACGGTTTAGAAATGCTTGAACAGCGAGGCTAGATATGCGAAAATTGCTTATTCAATGAAACTCTGTCGTACCCGTCCCGTTTTCAATCTCACCGGATTCAATCTCCAAGGCTGCGTAGCTTTAGCCGGCTTTTTTCTTTGGAGCCTGACCTCGGCGCCAATGCACGGTGCCCAATTCTATACCAACTGGGTGGCCGCCCACGGCCTCAGCCTGGCGCAAAGCGATCCCCAGGCGGATCCTGACGGCGATGGCGAGCCGAATGTCGTGGAGTTTGCTTTCGGCACCGACCCGCTGGCGCCGGGCGGCATTTTCGGATTGGTGCAGCCGACGTCCGGCGGAGTGAGCGGGACCAACACCGCTTTCCACGTGCAGATTCTGGAACGCGAAGGGCACCAACCCGGCGTGCAGATTGATTTGTATCTCTCGCGGGATCTGGTGACCTGGTTTCATCCCTGGTGGTTGCGGACGGTTACGAATTCACTGCCGGGCGATCCGGCCGGCTCGGTCCGGGAAGTGTTCGCCACGCGCCTACCGGGGACCAATGTCTGGTTTGTGCGTCCCGAGGTCAGCTTGTTCGAGGGAGGCGCGGAAGCGGCGAAGTATTATATGGCCGCCAACGGCAGCGATAGTAATCCCGGTACGAGCAACGCGCCGTTTGCCACCCTCGTCAAGGTTGCCAGCGTGGCGACCAACGGCACCTTGGTTTATATCCGCGGCGGAAGATATGCGCTGTCCTCCAAGGCGACATTCTCCAACCTCGGTTTGGCGGGCAGCCCGATCCGCATCCGGGCATTCCCGGGCGAAACTCCGGTTCTGGATTGTTCGACGGAGGGGAGTTCCGACGCCATCTCGATCAGCGGCAAGTACTATCGACTTTACGGGCTGGTGATCACCAATGCCGGGCACAATTCCATTGTCATTTCCGGCAGCAACAACATCGTCGAACGCTGCGTCAGCCTGGGGGCCCGCAACACCGGGTTCCACATCACCGGCGGCAACGGCGGCACCGGCACACCCAGCAGCAACCTGTTCCTGAACTGCGATTCGATTCGCAGCTACGATTCTCCTGTGGGCGGCAACGCCGATGGCTTTTCGGCCAAGTGGAGTCTCGGTCCCGGGAACGTCTTCAGCGGCTGCCGCGCCTGGGAAAATTCCGACGACAACTGGGATTTGTGGATGGGCTCGCAACCCGTGCTCATCACCAACTGCTGGGCGTTCCGCGCCGGCACCAACGTGTTCTGGGATGCCGCGACCAATACCGGCTTCAACGGCAACGCCAACGGCTTCAAATTGGGCGGCTCCGGCACGCCGGCGGCGCATCGCCTCGTGAACTGCCTGTCGTTTGCCAACCTGGCCTGGGGCGTGGACCAGAACAACAACGCCGCTGGCCAGAACGTCGATCAAAACACAGTCTGGGGCAATCGCAGTGGGGCCATCAACCTGAACCATTTGGGCTCCCAGTACGGGACGCTGCAAAGCCCTCACATCCTGCGCAACAATGCCGCCATCGGCGCGGTTAGCATCAGCGACACCCCTTTTGTTTCCCTCCAGGCATCCAACACGTGGCAGGTGTTGACCACGGTGAATACGAATGACTTTCTGAGTGCGGATTACAGCACGTGGGCCATGGCCCCGCGGCGGGACGACGGTGGTCTGCCGGAAACACCGTTCCTGCGTCCGGTGCCCACCGGCCGTCTGGTGGACAAAGGGGTAAATATCGGCAGCTCCTGTGCCGGGCCCCGGCCTGATCTGGGCGCCTACGAAACCACCCCTTGGTAGCCGGATCGTTCGGGGAAAGGGTGCAACCGTCCGCGATGGCGGTTCAGGGTGCCCGCCGCAAATGTTCCCAGCGCACGGTCCATTGGCCGTTGTCCGGGAAACCCGGAGCGTTTCGCGGCGGAGCGCCGTCCCAACCAGCGGCCATCATCGCCGCCGCGTAAAGCAGTCCGCCGTTAGCGGGCAGGTAAATCGTCAGTCCGGGCCGCTGATACACCTGGCCGCTGCGGCCGTAATGGTTTTTGGGCGTGTCCAGCAACAGCGCGTCCACGGCGCGCTCCGGTTCGCCTAGGCGCGCCGCGGTCATCGCCAGCATCGGATAATCCCAGCCCCAGGTGTCCGGCCAGTTCCAGTTTTTCCAGATCCAGTCCAGCGTGTTCCGCATCGTGTTGGTGTCCACGCCCGGTCCGGGCAAAATGCCTAGCGCGCCGGTCACCGACGGGTGATCGGCATTCCATTTCGGGTTGGTGTAGGAATCCGGCGCGGTTTCGGCGAACAGGTATTTGTCATCGCCGACCGGTGGCTTGGCGAGATGTTCCAGGACCTCATCCCACTTTTTGACACGCGGCAGGCCAAGCCTTTGCCGCCATTCCTGGGCAGTTGCCAATCCCCATCGCCAGTAGGTCAATTCAAACGAGGGATTGAACGTCTTGTCCTTCGGAAAAATTTCCTGCGCGCATTGCAATGTCGGGCCGAGCACGTATCGTTTCGTTTTCTCATCCCACGTCGCATAGCTCGCCATGAACTCCGCCGTTTGAAAAACGATGCCCCGGTACTTCTCCAGCGTGTCGCGGTCTTTGTGTTCGCGGTAGCAAAGCTCGGCGTAGAAAATCGGGTGCGGCTGCTGCCAAATGAGAAACGGCCCGACCGGCGACGGTGATTCCGCGCCGCTGGGACTCGTCATCTTGGGCCAACGCGCCCCGGCATAACCCTGTTTTTGTGCCGTGGCCTCCGCGCGCGGCAAAATGTCCTGGTAATAGCCGAGGCTCTGTTCCAGCAGCGGCAGCCGGTTCCACAGCGCGAAATGCGCCTCGTGCCACCAATGCATCTCCAGGTGGAACTTGCCTTCCCAGGTGTTGTAGGTCAGGCCGGTCTCGGCCGGTGGATAACGCTGGGCGTCCTGGATGGCGGTGAGGTATTGCGACAGGATGATGCGCCGTTCGAGTTCGAACCAGCGCGGGTCCCTGCTGCCCGACAGGTCAATTACGCCGCCGGTCATCCAGAATTGCTGCCAGTGGTTGCGCGCGCGATGCCGGATATGCAGGAACGTCGGGAGCGCTTTCTCAACAGAACGGTCGGTCGCAAAGGTGCAGACCAGATCCAGAACATTGGTCAGGGTGGCCGGCCGGATTTGAAACTCATGCTTCGCCGTATGGGTGATTATCGCGCCCGGCGACCACCCGGCGTTCACGACGCAGCGGTCGTTGTCCAACTGCCGGTCGAAATGTGCGGCATTGGTCTGGGGCTGGGAAAGAAGGGTGGCGTGAGCGTCCGGATGATTCCAATCGGCCGTGACCGTTTCGCCGGTGCCGTAGGGAAAACGGATTTGAATTGCCAGCCGATGGAGTTGAACCAGCGGGGAAACCACCTCGATCCCCAGGGTGTCCTCGTCCGGATCGCAGATGGTCTGGACACCGACGTAATAGCCCTCAAATTTGAAGGTGCTGACGATTCTTCCGTTCCAGAGTTCCAAGGTCTGGTTGATATTGGTCAACTCGTTCATTTTTGCCGGTGAGCCATCCGCGTGTTTCAGAACCAGCCCGATCTGGGCGAGATCCAGCCGGTGCGGATTGGCGCGCAGCCATCTGATTTCCGGCGTCTGCTGGTTGTGCGGCACATCGGCGTACGGCACCAGGCGCCCGTTCAGGTCGGGAAATTTCCTGAACTCAAAGGTATCCATGCTCCAGCCGTTCGTGTCGGGGATCGTGTGCCAGCCCCAGTCCGACAAGGTGCCGAGCGGGGTCGTTTTTTCAAACGCCTCGGGAAAGGTTTGCAGGCCGGTCGCGTCCACGGTGAAGGCGAACCGGCCGTTGCCGACGGTCAAGGGATTGTTTGCATCGAAATTCGTCAACACCACATTGTGCCGGGTCACCAGCGCGTGCCGGTCAATCGGGTCGGAGGCCGACTGGGGCGCGGACCGGGCCGTGGCAGCGCAAGCCGCGACGGCACCGAGCAGGACGATCCTATGAAAGTGAGCCCGGAAAGCGGTTTTCGATTGCATGACGCGAATTTATTGTTACCACATCGGCAGCAAACGACACCTTTAAATTTCCATGGCCAAATTATTTCTCGGACTCGACTCCAGCACCCAAAGCCTGAGCGCCGTGGTGATCGATCTCGACCGCCGCAAAGTGGTTTATGACCGGTCGCTGAATTTCGACCAGGCGCTGCCGCAGTACGGCACGCAAAACGGCGTCCTGCCCGGCCCCGACCCGCTCGTCAAACACAGCTCGCCGTTGCTGTGGGCCGACGCGCTGGATTTGCTGGTTGCCCGGATGAAAAAGGACGGCGTGCCCTTGGGGAACATCCTCGCCGTCAGCGGCAGCGGCCAGCAGCATGGCTCGGTATATCTCAATGACCGCGCCGCCGATGCCCTGGCAAAGTTGGACCCCAAAAAATCTCTGGTTCAAAATCTCCAGGGCGTCTTCTCCCGTCCGACCTCGCCCATCTGGATGGACTCCTCAACGGCCAAGCAATGCGCCGAAATCCGCCGGAAGCTCGGCGGCATCAAGGCCACCGCCGAGGCCACCGGCTCCGACGCCTTCGAGCGGTTCACCGGCCCGCAAATCCGCAAGTTTTACCAGGCCAAACCCAGGGCCTACGCGCAGACCGACGCCATCGCGCTGGTGAGTTCGTTCATGGCGTCGCTGCTGGCCGGGAAAATCGCGCCGATTGACCACGGCGACGGCGCGGGCATGAACCTCATGGATATTCAGAAGAAGACCTGGCATCCGGCGGCGCTGGACGCCACCGCGCCCGGCTTGCGGAAAAAGCTGCCGCGGCTGGCGGAATCATGGCACTTCGTCGGGAACATCAGCCCGTACTTTGTGAAAAGATACGGCGTGAACCCTGGGGCCCAAACCATTGCCTGGTCGGGCGACAATCCGTGCAGTGTGGTCGGACTCGGTTTGATCCGCGAAGGCCGGGTGGCCATCAGCCTGGGCACCAGCGACACCTATTTTGGCTCGATGAAGAAATGCCGCACCGATGCCCACGGCGAAGGCCACGTGTTCGGATCGCCCACCGGCGATTACATGACGCTGATCTGCTTCAAGAACGGGTCGCTGGCCCGCGAGAAAGTCCGCGACACCTACGGCATCAAGGACTGGAAAAAATTTGGTGAAGCGCTCAAGGCGACGCCGCCGGGGGGCAAGGGTGGAATTTTATTGCCGTGGTTCGACGCCGAGATTGTCCCGCGCGTGAACCGGCCGGGTCTCCACCGGTTTGACCTCGACGAAACGGACGCCGCCCTGAACTGCCGGGCCGTCGTGGAGGCGCAGATGATGTCCATGCGCCTGCACTCGCAGTGGATGCGGGTATCGCCCGGCTGCATTTATGCCACCGGCGGCGCCTCCAACGACCGGCCGCTGCTGCAGGTGATGGCGGACGTGATGAACTGCCGGGTCGAGCGGATTGAGATTTCCAAGAGCGCCGCCCTGGGCGCCGCGCTGCGGGCCGCGCACGGCTGGCTGGTCCACGCCGGCGAAAGACCGAAATGGGATCAGGTTGTGGCTGGCTTCACCGACCCGGTGCCCAACAGCGAAGTCCGGCCCAATCCGAGGGTGGTTAAAGTTTACGACCAGCTCGTCAAGAAATACGCCAAGTGCGAACAAGAGGCGCTGGAAATGATCGGTTGACCCTTTTTCGGCTTCTGAAAGGCGGCGGCAAACCGCACGTCGTCCAAACACCTCGCGAAAACTGATGGTGTCCCGGCTTTCGCGCCCGCGGCTGGACTGCGGCGGCTGCAGCGCCGCTTGCGACAGCGCCGGCAAAGCGCGGCTCCAACCTATTTCACCGCCCGCCCATCCCACTCGAACGATTTGCCCTGTTCGATTTTTACGTCACGGCTGACATCGCCATAGCGCAGGCGGCAGGGATTTCCCAGCAGCGAACGTACGGTGGCCGAAACCAGCATCCCGTCCTGCCAGGTGATGTCCACCTCGAACCCGCCGCGGGCACGCAGGCCCTTCACGCTGCCCCTCGGCCAGGCCTGCGGCAGCGCCGGCAGCAGGTTGATCTCGTCTTCATGGGATTGAACCAGCATCTCGCACAAGGCGGCCGTGACGCCAAAGTTGCCGTCAATCTGCATGGGCGGATGCAGGCCGAACAGATTGGGGCAGGTGTTCCGCGCCGAGAACAATTGCTGGAACATGGCGTGCGCATTCTCGCCGTCGTGCAGCCGCGCGAACAGCGCCGTGCGCCAGGCCAACGACCACTCGCGCACGTCGCTCGCCGGGTCGATGCCGCGGGCATTGATGGAGACCTTGGCGGCGGCCGCCAGTTGCGGCGTCTTCCCCACGCTGATCTGCCGGCCGGGATAGACGGCGTACAGGTGTGACGTGTGGCGATGGTGGTCGTTGGGCGTGTCGAGCTCCGGGGACTTCGGGTCGTGCAATTCGGTCATCCACTCGAGCAATTGGCCCCAACTGCCGATGCCGGGCGTGACCAGCTTGTCCCGCAGCGCGGCGATCTGGTCGCGGAACTCCTTATCTTGGCCGAGAGCGTCCGCCGCGGCCACGCTGTTGTTGAACAGGTCCCACACAATCTCCTGGTTGTAACTCACGCCGTCCAGGACCGGGCCGTGTTCGGGTGACCAGCCATTGGCCACCACCAGCCGGCCGTCGGGCCGGGCCTTCAGGTGGTCCATCCAGAACTCGCAGGTCTCCTTCATGACGGGCCAGGCCGTGTTTTTCAGAAACGCTTTGTCTCCGGTGAACGCGTAATGTTCCCAGAATCCCCGGCAATACCAGGCGTTCGCCGTCTTGTCCCATTTCCAGCCCATGCCGCCGTAGATGTTGTGCGAGGTGCGGATGGCCCAGCCGCGCTTGGTCAGCTCGCCGGCCGACCTCTTAAGCTCCGGCGAATTGGCGGTGGCCTGGCGCCAGACCGGAAGCTGGCTCAAGACCAGTTCAAAGAACGGCAGGTGGCATTCGGTCAGATTGGCCGGTTCGGCGGGCCAGTAATTCATCTCCACGTTGATGTTGGCGTGGTAATCGGAATGCCACGGCGGATTGTTGCTGTCATTCCACAACCCCTGCAAATTCGCGGGCAGGCCGCCGGGCCGTGAACAGGAAATCAGCAGGTAGCGGCCGTATTGAAACAGCAGTTCCTCCATCCCGGGATCGGTCGTGTCGACCGCCGCCAGCTTGCGCTGGCTGGTGGGCACATTGGTCAATGTGTCCGGGGAAGGGCCCAGGTCCAGGCTCACGCGGTCGAACAGGGCATGATAGTCCCTTTCGTGGCCGGATTTGAGGTCGTCGTACTTTTTTGCGGCGGCCTGATTCACCTGCCGCGTCACCTGCGGATGCGGATCCGCGCCGCGATATTTTTTCGGGTAATCCATGGCGTAGTCCGTGCCGGCTGCGACCAGGAGCGTGAGGGCGCTGCAATCGGTGAATTCGAGGACCGACCCGTTCGTCCGGAGAGAACCGCCCTCCGGCACCACGACCAGTTGCGCCTCGTATTTCAGTCCATTCGTGAGGGCGCCGGCAAATTGCATCCGGTTTGAAGTGACCACGGTGGGCGCGCCGTGGGCATCCTCCAGTTCGACGCTGCCGCTGTAGCGGCCCGGCCGGTCGGCGGTCAGCCGCACCACGAGAACGTCGTCCGGGTGGCTGCAAAAGAACTCGCGCCGGTAATGCGCGCCGCCCGCTTGATAGGTGACGTGCGCCAAGGCGCTTCCGAGGTCGAGGTCGCGCCGGTAATCCGTGACGCTGTCGTGGCCCGGCAGATGAATGAACAGGTTGCCCAGGCATTGGTAGGCACCCATCGTGCCGTCCTCGCCGGAGGGGTTTTCATCGCCGGTCCAGAGACTGTCCTCGTTGAGCACAACCCGTTCGCGGGCCGTGCCGCCGGCAATCAGGCCGCCCAGCCGGCCGTTGCCGATGGGCAACGCCTCGTTCACGAAGTGCGACGCCTGGCCGCCGGCCAGACGCAAGCGAGGCTGGCCCGGGCTGGCTGGCGGAGCCGCCGGCGCTGCGGCAACCGGCTGGTTGTACCACAGCACCAGGTCGCCGCCGAAGGCCGTCACCGAAAATCCGACGAGCATGACGGCGCTGCCGGCGATGGCGGATTTCATTTTCAAGGAGGCAACGTTCATGCGCTCATGTTCCCCATTTCGCCTCCGCTGGCGAGGATTTTTGGTGGTACCGAATCGAAATTGAAGCGCGAATTGTCCTCATGAACCCAAGGTGGGGCGCGCAGTCTCCTGCGCGCCGCGCAACAAAAAGGTAAGGCTTCTGTTTCATGGCGGTGCGCACGGAGTGACGCGCCCTGCCGTCTGTCCCCGGCGTTTTCCGTGGCATGCAACGTCCGTTACTTCGCCGTCACGATTTTTAGCGGCACCCGCAGGCGGATGTCATCGGAAGCCGCGCCGACGAGCAGCTCGTAGTTGCCGGGCTCGACGACGTATTGTTTTTTCGCCGGATCCCAGCTGCGGAACCGTTCCGCCGGGATGTCCAGGGTGAGCCGGGCGCCCTGGTGGGCCTGCAAATGGAGGCGGGCAAAGCCGCACAGCGCCAGGCGCGGCTGAGGCGAGGAGGAATTCCGGTGCCGGAAATAGACCTGAGCCACTTCGTCGCCGTCCCAATTGCCGGCGTTGAGCAGTTGAAACCTCAGCTTGAGGGTATCCCCGGCCGTGAAATTCGTCCCGTTGAGGGCGGGCGTGTTATAGTCAAAACTGGTATAGCTCAGGCCATGGCCGAAGGCGAAGTCCGGCCGGCCTTTGAAATAACGATACGTGCGGTTGGCCATCGAGTAATCGTCAAACGCCGGCAGGTCGGTCGTGGCGTGGTAGAATGTGACCGGCAGGCGTCCGGCGGGATTGACGTCGCCGAAGAGCACCTCTGCGACCGCCCGGCCGCCCTGTTCGCCCGGATACCAGGCCTGCAAAATGGCCGGCACGTTGGTGACCACCCAGGGCATGGCCATGGCGCTGCCGCTGCAATTGACGAACACGACCGGTTTGCCCGCGCCCAGCAGCGCTTCGAGCAATGCGCTTTGCACGGCTGGCAGCTCGATCTGCGTCCGGTCGCCGCCGCTGAAGCCTTCGTAGTCCACGCTCATCTCCTCGCCTTCAAGCCGCGGGCTGATGCCGCCGACGTAAACAATCACGTCCGACATCCAGGCGGAGGAGATGGTCCGGGTCCAGGCTTGAGCATCGGGCCGGCCCGAGCCGTCCCGGCCCAGTGCGAGCGGACAGCCCGGTTCGTAAATCACCTGGATGTTCGTGCCGGCCGCGCGCTGGATGCCTTCCAGCAGGGTGACCGGCCGCGCCGGCGTGCCGTTGTAATTGCCGAGCAGCACGGGCACAAACGCGGCGTTGGTGCCGATGACGGCGATGCGCTTGATTTTGGCGCGGTCGAGCGGCAGCAGACCGTCATTCTTCAGCAGCACGATGGATTCGCGCGCCGCTTGCAACGCCAGCGCTTCGTGGGCCGGGGTGTCATTTTCCGTGACGGGGATCTGCGCATACGGGACCTGGTCCGGCGGATCGAACAGCCCGAGCCGGAACCGCGCTTCCAGCACCCGCCTGACCGCGGTGTCAATCTCCGGGTCCCCAATCAATCCCTTCCGGACCGCGCGCACCAGCGCGTTGTAATCCTTGCCGCAGCAAAGGTCGTCCCCGGCCTGGATGGCGGCGGCGGCGGCCGCTTCCGGCGAGTCGGCGAATTTGTGGTTGGCCCAGATGTCGTAAATCGCGCCGCAATCGGAGACCACGTGGCCGTCAAAGCCCCACTGCCTGCGCAACAGGTCCGTGAGCAGCAGCGGACTGGCGCAGGCGGGTTTGCCATAAACGGAATTGTAGGCGCCCATCACGGCGCCGACATGGCCTTCGCGGACGGCGGCTTCGAAGTGCGGCAGGTAGGTTTCGTAAAAATCGCGTTCGGGCGGCGACACGTCGAACCGGTGCCGCTCGGATTCCGGTCCGCTGTGGACGGCAAAATGTTTGGCGCAGGCCATGGCCTTCAGATATTTCGGGTCATCACCCTGCAACCCGCGGATGAACGCGACCCCCAGCCGGGCGGTGAGGAAGGGATCCTCGCCGTAGGTTTCCTGGCCGCGGCCCCAGCGCGGGTCGCGGAAAAGGTTGATGTTCGGGGTCCAGAAGGTGAGCCCGAAATAGCGTCCGCTGTTGCCGTCGTGCGCGGCGACGTAGTCATTGTGCTTGGCGCGGGCCTCGGTGGCGATGACGCCGGCCGTTTCACGCAGGAGCGGCACGTCCCACGTGGCGGCCAGGCCGATGGCCTGGGGAAAAACCGTGGCCCGGCCGGCGCGGGCAACGCCATGCAGGCATTCGCTCCAATAATTATAGGCGGGAATGCCCAGGCGCGGGATGGCCGGGGCGTTGTTGCGCAGTTGCTGGACTTTTTCGGCGAGGGACAGCCGGCGCACCAGATCGTTGACGCGGGCGGCAACGGGCGCCGCCGGGTCCTTCCAGATTTCCGGTCCGGTGACCACGGGCGGCTGCAGGGCTTTGGTGTCTCCGGCGTCAATCAGATCCGCCGCTTCAAAGGAAATGAGCGACATACCGGAGGCGTCCTTGAGTTCGAAGGTGTTTAATTTGGCGGTGCCGGTGCGCCCGGTGAAGGCGAGGGTGAGCGGCCCGCCCGCCGCGTCGCCGGGAAAATCGATCCGGTTGGTCAGCAGCAGGACCCGGCCCGCGCCGCCGGCGGCGGTGAAGACATCGAGATGGCGCGCGAGCGTCTGGCTGCCGCAGGTGATGTCAAACGCGCGCTGGCCGGCGTTGGTGTAAACCACTTCCGCCAGCCCGATCACGACGGTGTATTTGTCCCGCGGCAGGTTCGGGACGGACAGGGAGAAATTGGTTCCGGTGATTTCCTCGCGGAACGCTTCCTCGCCGCGCCGGGGCGCGCCGGTGATGGCCAGGCTCTCGCGTCCCCGGTTGTGCTCGAACTCGCCCTGGACCAGGACTTGGCGGTCGCAGGCCACGCAGGTTTCCACGTCGGCCAGCGCGGCGGGAGCGGCAAGCCAGACGGCAAACCCCATCCCGGCGCAGAGAATCGTCCGTCGCATGGGCCGAGCTTACAGGGCGCCGCACCGGCCAGCCAAATTCTTTTTGGGCCGGCTCGCGGCCACGGCTCGTTTTACGGCAGGGCCGGCGGCGGCGCGCACGGCTGCGATGGAAGCGAAACCGTCGCCGGCGCCAAACCGTCCGCGCGCGCCGTCAGCCGGAGGTCGCCGGGCTTTCTCGAGGATTGCACCAGGACCTGGGCGAGTCCGTTGAACACGCGGCGCTGCCAGGCCGGCTCGATGGGCTGGTTCTGAAATTCCAGTGTCACGCCCTTGTTGAGTCCGCCGGCGCCGTTCCAGTTGGCCACCGCGACGGCGAGGGTATTTGCTCCCGGATGCAGAAACGGTCTCAGGTTGAAGACGGCGGGCGTTTGCCAGTCGTGCGACTCGCCGACGAGCTGGCCGTTCACGTAGAGCCAGCCCTCCTCGTCAATCATGCCGCAGCGCAATTCCATCACCGGCTGGGCGAGGTCCGCCTCGGTCACCTGAAGTTTGCGGCGGAAGACGGCCTGCTCCTGCGCGCCCAGCGGGCCGCTGTCCGAACCGGGATCGGCCGCCGCCCAGGTCGAATCGTCAAAATCCGTTTTCAACTCCGCCTGGTTCGGAACGTTAACCTCCGGCAGCTTTTTCCAGCGCCAGCCGTCGTTCAACGGGGTGGAATGTCCGGAGCAACGAGGCAGGAACACGTCCGGTTCGTGGCAGCTCGGGTCGCCGTTGCCGACGCCGATGATTTTTCCGGGGCCGTCCAGTTCAAAATGAATCGGGTGGTTCGCGCCGGGCACGATCCGCCCCTGGGCGTCGGTCACCGCCACGGTGACGGCGCTCACGTCCGCGCCGTCGGCGTTGAGGGCGGCGCGGTCGGGAGTGAGTTTGACGGCGGCGGGCGCGCCGGTCGTCTCCACCTTCGTTTCACTGACCAGCTGGCCGTCGGTGTATCCCTTGGCGGAGAGGATGCCGGGCGCGTATTTTACCGGCCATTCGAGGTGCGAATTCGGTTCCATTTTTTTCCGGCCGAGGCTCTGGCGGTTGAGGAACAATTCCACCTCCTGGCAATTGGCGTAGCACCAGACATCAATGTCCTGGCCCTCGCGGCCGGGCCAGTTCCAGTGCGGCAGCAGATGCAGGACCGGCTTGTCCGTCCACCAGGCCTGATAATACCAGTAATTGTCCTTGGGGAAGCCGCAGGTGTCGAGGATGCCGAAGTGCGAATTGATGCACGGCCAGGAATAAGGCGTCGGCTCGCCGCGGTAATCGAAGCCGGTCCAGACGAATCCGCCGGAGAGCCAGGGGCGCGCGGCGAAGAATCGCCACCAGTCCTCGGCGGTGTTGGACCATTTGGTGGCGCCGACGTCATAGGCGCTCACGTAACCGCGGGCCGGGTCGTTGGTGTAAATGCCGCGCGTGCTGACGGTGCTGCCCTGCTCGCTGCCGACGTTCGGCTGCTGGGGGTGTGCCGCGTGATAGGCGTCCATGCTGTTCGTGCCGATGTGGTAACTCCAGCCGCGCACCTCGATGACTTGGTTGACGCCGGTGAATTCGTTGCCCATGTCGGCGTTGCAGGTGACCGGCCGGGTCGGGTCGAGCTGATGCGCGAGATTTTGCATCGTTTCGGCGACCCGGCCGCCGGTGGGCGTTCGCTGCACGCTGAATTCCTCGTTGCAGAGGGACCAGATGGCGACACTCGGATGATTCCGGTCGCGGCGGAGCTGGCTTTCCCAGCGACGCAGGTTTTGCAGGTCGCTGCCGAGCAGGCGGTTTTCGTCCATGACCAGCATCCCGAGGCGGTCGCAGGCGTCGAGCAATTCCGGCGTGGGCGGATTGTGCGAGGTGCGGATGGCGTTGCCGCCCATCTCCTTCAGCTTCGCGACGCGGAAATACTGGAGCGCGTCGGGCAGGGCCGCGCCGACGCCGGCGTGGTCCTGGTGATTGCAGGTGCCCTTGAGCACGTACGGTTTGCCGTTCAGCAGAAAACCCTTGTCCTTGTCGAAGGCGACCGTGCGGATGCCGAAGGCGGTTTCCTTCCGGTCCACCACCTGGCCGTCCACTTCGACGGTCGTGACCAGCTTGTAGAGTTTGGGTGATTCGGGAGACCAAAGCTCGGGTGGGTCAATCATCCTCAACTCAGAGTTGCCTTTCGCGACTGAATGACCAGCGGGGTCAAAGATTTCATTGTTTACCTGGGGAGGCGCGGTCGCAGCCTCGGCGGTCGTTTTGTCCAGGACGATCAAAGGGCATTCGACCTTTATCATCACCGGGCCTTCCGGCTTGCCGTTCAGGAATTGGCAGTAAACAAAAATCCCGTCCGGCGCGATGGCCACGGGCGCGGTCTTCTCGAGCCACACGTGGCGGTAGATGCCGGCGCCTTCGTAAAACCAGCCCTCGAATTGCGACGCGTCCACCTTCACCGCGACCACATTTTTCTCGCCGGGCCGGACGACGTCGGTGATGTCGTAGCGGAAGCTGTTGTAGCCGCCTTCGTGGTGGCCGACGAACCAGCCGTTGACGAACACGGTCGCGTCGCGGAACACGCCGTCGAATTCGAGCCACAGGCGTCCGCCGGCGTCGGCCGCCGGCACGTCAAAGGTGCGGCGGTACCAGGCAACGCTGTTGGACGGGAACCCGGGACCGAGGGCTTTGAATCCGTGCCCGCCGTCGGCCGCCGGGTCGAACGGCAGTTCCACCGCCCAGTCGTGGGGCAGGTTCACGGTGCGCCAGCTCGCGTCACTGAATGACTTACTGGCCGGGCCGCTGCCGGTGCCCGCTTTGGCCAGGTTTTGGGCCATGCCCCAGTCGTTGCCGAGGTGAAATTTCCAATTGGCGTCGAGCGACAACCGTTCACGCGGGGAATTGGTGCCGGCGGCGGAAGCATTCAACGCGAGGGCGAGCAGCGCCGCGAGCCAGCGGGAGCGGGCGGGGGTAAACGGGATCATGCGGTGGCAAGTTAGGCGGCCTCCGCCCAAACGCAACGCGAAAGTGTGTCGTCCAAAAAGACGAGGTGCGCCGGAACCCCATCGGGGCGCTTCCCGCCGGCATCACTCCTCGGACTTGGTTTTTGCCGCTTCTCCCCCGGTCAGCGTGGCCGCGGTCCGGGGAATCCAGACGGTCATTTCGCCGGGACCGCGATTGGCCCAGGCATAGTAGGGAATGGCCTTGAATTCCTGGAGCGTCTTGGTGAAGTGCTTGTACTGGTTGGTGGAGACGGTGAATCCCTTGCCTTCAATCACCTGGACGCCATTGAGCAGGGCCGGATCGAACCGGCTGGTGATCGGCTGTTCGTCCGGCAGATACAGCCGGCGCACCGTGCCCTTGCGATTGTCGGGCCACTCCAGGCAGAACACTATCGGGCCGCGCTGCAGCGCCAGCCGGCCCCGGTCGTCGATGACGTTCTCATCGGCCACCACCCGCCGCATGGGCATGGGCAATTGCAGTTCAATCCGGCTGCTGGCGTCCCAGTCGCGGGTGACGGTGGCATAGCCGTGATCGAGTTCGACCGGTTCCTCCTTCCCGTTGACGATGAGGATCACCGATTCGATCGCGCTGTCGGCGAATTGATACAGGCCGCCCGGGACCGCCTCGTTGCGCGCCCAGCCGGGAATGCGGAGCTTGAGGGTGAGATGGACGCTTCTCACTCCGTCGGGTGCGAACTTGATTTTCACATTGCCGTCCCAGGGATACAGGGTTTGCTGGGTGATTTTGACGGTGCGCCCGTCCGGCAGGGTGAGGTCGGCCGTGCCCGCCGCGTAGAGGTTGAAGTAAACCGTCGAGTTGGATTGCGCGTACATGTAGCCGGGGACGGAGGGCAGGAAGCGGGCGAGGTTGCCCGGGCAGCAGGCGCAGCCGAACCACGGGCTGCGCTGGTGTGTGCCGTCGGATTCAAGCGGGTTCGGATAAAAGAACTTGGTGCCATCCAGCGAAACGCCGGAGAGGAGCCCGTTGTAAAGGGTCCGCTCGAGCACGTCCACGTACTTGGCGTCGCCGTGCAGCAGGAACAGGCGCTGGTTCCAATAGACATTCGCCACCGCCGCGCACGTTTCGTTGTAGGCGGTCAGGTTGGGCAGCTCGTAGTTGTCGCCAAAGGCCTCGCCTTTCGGCCGGGCGCCGATGCCGCCGGTGATGTACAATTTTTTGCCCGTGGCGTTTTCCCAGATGGCGTCAATCGCCCGGCGGTACGGCGCATCGCCGGTCAAGGCCGCGACGTCGGCCATGCCGCTGTACAGGTAGCCGGCCCGGACGGCGTGGCCAATCGCCTCCGTCTGGTTCACCGGCGGAATGCGCGACTGGTGATAATCGTCGCCGCCGGCATGGGTGCCGCGGACGTCGATGAAATATTTGGCGAGCCTGAGATAGCGCGGGTCGCCGGTGACGCGGTACAGTTTGGCGAGGCCCATTTCCACGATTTCGTGTCCGGGCCAGAGATGCAGCTGGTTGGTGCCGGGGCCGAAGGTTTTGCAGAGCAGGTTGGCTTCCTTGAGCGCGACGTTGAGCAGGTTGGTTTTGCCGGTGGCCTGGTAATGGGCGGCCGCGGCTTCAAACAGGTGTCCCGCGTTGTACAACTCATGGCTGAGTTCCGGGTCGTTCACCCAGCGGTTCGTCCCCGCCCACTTGTGCGGGTGCTGCGGATCGATGGTCCGGGTGGTGTAGAGATAGCCGTCGGGCTCCTGCGCGGCGGCAAACAGGGTGATTAGCGAGTCGAGGTAAGTCGCCATCTCCGGGTCGGGGTGAACCGCCAGCGCGTAGGCCGCGCCTTCCAGGACCTTGTACGGGTCGGTGTCGTCAAAGGGGAACCCGGGCGGCTTGCGGTTTTGGATGTTTTCGCCCCGCAACACCGCCGCGGCGCGCGCAAAATTGTCCATGCGCCCGGAATCCTTGCACTGTCCAAAGGCATAGGGAATGGTGACCAGGCGGTTGGTTTCGATCCGGGGCGCCCAGAAGACATCGTCCAGATGCACGTCGGTGAAGGGGACGGGCTGGATGGGATAATCATGCAGCGGGGCGCCGGCCCCAAACGCGGGCGAGCCGAAGCTGACGGCGCAGGCGCCGGTGAAGAGCAGGCGGCGAAACAATGTAACATCCATAATCAGACACATAACCAACGGGACAAACCCCGGCAACGGCAAACTAAGCAAATGGTGTGCCTCAAAAAACGGCTGTTAAAGTTCAAGAAAGTGTGCGGAGTCGGCATTGACAGGAGCGGCCCCGGCTGAATAACTTCTACGCGCATCCCGCGGGACTCTGTGTTACCGTGGGGAGCGAAGGCATTTTTGTGGCAGAGCAAGACGATTATCTGGTGGATTTGCTGGTGGACCTCGGTTTCACCAGCGCCGAACAGGTGGCCAAGACCCGCGCCGAGGCCCAGGCCTCGGGCGTGGGCGTGGTGGACTTGCTGCTCGCCAACAAACTGATCCGGCCGGAGGACGTGACCCAGGCCAAGGCCGCCCAATTCGGGGCCGAGGTCGTGAACCTGGGTGGCTTGAAAATCCCCGACGAGGTCATCGCCATCATCCCCCGCAATATCGCCAAAAAATACCGCGTCGTTCCCGTCATCAAAACCGACGGCAAAATCGCCGTTGCCATCGCCGACCCGTCCGACCTCAACACCATCGACACGCTGTCCCACCTGCTGAACGCCGAGATCGAGCTGCGGGTGGCCTCCGAGCAGGACATCGAGTCCGCGCTCAATCGCTATTACGGCGGCACCGAGAAGAAGAGCATGGAGCAGGACGCCCGGTTCACCGACGTGATGAAGGAGCTCACCGAGGAGCATGTCGAGGCCCTCATGCCCGGGGATGACGACGGCGCGGCGGTGGATGCGGACGCGCCGCTGATCCGGCTGGTGAACCAGATCATCGTGGACGCCTTCAAGATGCGGGCGTCGGACATTCACCTGGAACCGCTGGCGAAGCGGTTTCGCCTGCGCTACCGCATTGACGGCATGCTGCATGAAATGAAGGCCCCGCCGAAGCGGCTGCAGGCCTCCATCATCGCCCGCCTCAAAATCCAGTCGAACATGACCCTGTCCGAACACCGCATCCCGCAGGACGGGCGCATCCAGTCGAAAGTGGGCAACAAGCTGATCGACCTGCGCGTCTCCTGCCTGCCGACCTATCACGGCGAAAGCATCGTGATGCGTATTCTGGACAAGGAAGGCCTGCGGCTGGGCCTGGCGGAGCTGGGCTTTTTCACGGACGACCAACAGACCTTCGAGCGGATCATCGGGCTGCCGGACGGCATCCTGCTGGTGACCGGGCCCACCGGGTCGGGCAAGACCACCACCCTGTATTCCTGCCTGCACTTCATCAACCGGCCCGACCGCAAGATCATCACCGTCGAGGACCCCGTGGAATACATCCTGGCGGGCATCAACCAGGTGCAGGTGAACGAGGCGGTGGGGCTGACGTTCGCCGCCGCCCTGCGCTCCATCCTGCGCCAGGCGCCCAACGTGGTGATGATCGGGGAAATCCGCGACCTCGAAACCGCCACCATCGCCATCAATGCCTCCCTCACCGGCCACCTGGTGTTCTCGACGCTGCACACCAATGACGCGCCCAGCGCCGTCACGCGTCTCATGGACATCGGCGTGAAGCCCTTCCTGGTCGCATCGTCCACGCGCTGCCTCATGGCCCAACGCCTCGTGCGCCGCATCTGCAAGAAGTGCGCGGAGCCGTATCAGCCCACGGAGGCGGAGATGCGCGCGCTGAGCCTGACGTCCGACCAGTTGCAGGGCGCCACGCTCCGGAAAGGCCGCGGCTGCAACGATTGCTCGAACACCGGCTGCCGCGGCCGGTTCGGCATCTTTGAAATCTTCGTCATTGACGATGAAACGCGGAAATTGATTTACGACAAGGCGACCGCCTCGGTCCTGCGCGCGCGCGCCCGCGAGATGGGCATGCGCACGCTGCGCGAGGACGGCATTCGCAAGGTGCTCGCCGGCCTGACGACGGCCGATGAAGTCATCCGCGCGACGGTCGGCGACGAATCGTAATGCCGGAATTGTCACCATGTTAAACCGTTAAATCCTAGAGCCGCTGCCGATGAAACCGATGCAACCAGTCAACCCGTCCGCGATGCAAGCGCCTATTTAAATATGTCATACTCGATGTCAGATTTGCTGCAGTTGGTGGTGGCGGAGGGGGCCTCCGACCTGCACATCCGCGTGGGGGCGCCGCCGGTGATCCGCGTGCACGGCATTCTGCACCGGGTGGAGGGCCCGCTCCTGCGGCCGGAGGACACCGAGGAGCTGATGCGCAGCATCACCTCGGAGGAAAACATCCAGAGCACGCGCGAGCGCGGCGGCGCGGATTTCGGGTTCGCCTTCGGCGACGCGGCGCGGTTCCGCACCAGCGTGTTCAAGGAAAAGGGCAACTTCGGCCTGGTCATGCGGCAGATTCCCAGCAAGATGCTCACGATGGAGCAGATCGGCCTGCCGCCCAGCGCCAAGGAGCTGCTCTACAAGCCGCGCGGTCTGGTCCTGGTGACCGGGCCGACCGGCTCGGGCAAGACCACCACGCTGGCCTCGATGATCAACATCATCAATGAGGAGCGCGAGGAGGCGCACATCATTACCATCGAAGACCCGATCGAGTATTACCACAAGCACAAGAAATCGCTGGTCACCCAGCGCGAGATCGGGGTGGACGTGCCGAATTTCGCCGAGGGCCTGCGCCGCGCGCTGCGCCAGGACCCGGACGTGGTGCTGGTGGGTGAAATGCGCGACCTGGAAACGATCGACGCGGCCATCACGGCGGCGGAGACGGGGCACCTGGTGTTCGGCACCCTGCACACCACCGGCGCGGCCAAGACGATCGACCGCATTGTCAACGCCTTTCCCACCAACCAGCAGGAGCAGATCCGCATCCAGCTCTCCACCGTGCTGCAGGCGGTGATTTCGCAGTTGCTGATTCCGCGCGTGGACAAGCCGGGCCGCGTCGCCGTCTTCGAGATCATGGTCAACACGCCCTCCATTGCCGCGCTGGTGCGCGACAACAAGACTTTCCGGCTCAACTCGGACATCCAGACCGGCGCCAAGTACGGCATGGTCACACTGGACAGTTTTCTGCTGGAGAAATACCAGCAGGGCATGATCGCGCGCGACGAGGTGATCACCAAGGCCCAGGACCCGACCACCGTGCAGCAGAAGCTGCAGGAACTCGAGCTGGCGCAGGCCGGACAAAAACGATAACGCCTTGACCCATGGCCGAAGAGATTTCCAACCCCTTGCTGGCCCTCATCCGGGAACAGCAGATGATCGACGACCTGCAGTACGAGGAGGTCGTCGCCGAGTTCAAGCGCAGCGGCACGCCCGTGTCCCAATTGTTGCAGGATTTCGGGATCATGAAGCTCGACGACCTCCTGCACGTGATGGCGACCAACCTGGGCACGGAAGTCGTTTCGTTGAAGAACATCCATTTTTCCCCCGAACTGCTGGCGAGCATTCCGGCCAACGTGGCCCGGATGTATCATTGCCTCCCCGTGGGCGTCAAAGGGGGCACCCTGCAGGTGGCGCTGGCCGATCCGCTGGACCCGGCGCTCGCGGACGAAATCGGGTTCGCCAGCAAGCGCGACGTCCAGGTGGTGGTGGCCGACCCGGCCGAAATCGAAAAGGCGGTCGAGCAGCACTACGGCATGGAGGAATCCGAGGACTTCGCCGACATCCTCAAGGAGCTCGGCGCCGACGCGAACATCGCGCGCGAGGTCAGCGAGGCGGAGGCCGGCGATGACAAGCAGACGCAGGACCTGGCCAACGCGGCGCCCATCGTCAAGTTCGTGAACCTGGTCCTGGCCCAGGCCATCCAGGACCGCGCCAGCGACATCCATTTCGAGCCGTTCGAAACCGAATTCCGCATCCGCTACCGCGTGGACGGCGCGCTGTACGAAATGTCGCCGCCGCCGAAGCACCTGGCCCTGCCGGTGATTTCGCGCATCAAGGTCATGTCCAACCTCAACATCTCCGAGCGGCGGCTGCCGCAGGACGGCCGCATCAATTACAACGTGGCCAACCGCCAGGTGGACTTGCGCGTGTCCACCCTCCCGACCCAGTTCGGCGAATCGGTCGTGCTGCGCGTGCTCGACCGCAACTCGGTCAATCTCGACATCAGCACGCTGGGCTTCCCGCAGTACGTGCAGGAATACGTGAACGACGCGATCCAGCGGCCCAACGGCATCCTGATCGTCACCGGGCCGACCGGCTCGGGCAAGACCACGACGCTTTACTCCTGCCTGCGCAAGGTCAACGCCATCGATTCCAAGCTGCTGACGGCCGAGGACCCGGTCGAGTACGACATCGAGGGCATCATGCAGGTGGCCATCAACGATTCGGTGGGCATGACGTTCGGCAAGGCGCTGCGGTCGTTCCTGCGCCAGGACCCCGACATCATCATGGTGGGGGAAATGCGCGACCTGGAGACCGCGCAGATTTCCATTCAGGCCTCGCTGACCGGCCACCTGGTGCTGAGCACGCTGCACACCAACGACGCGACCGGCGCCATCACCCGTCTGATCGACATGGGGGTGGAGCCGTTTCTGATTTCCTCGACGCTGATGGCGGTGCTGGCCCAGCGGCTGGTGCGGACCATCTGCAAGGGCTGCCGGACGCCGTTCGAGCCGACCGAGGACCAGCTCGCTCTGCTGAACCTGTCGCCGCACGACCTGGGGGACAAGGTGTTCCATTACGGGCGCGGCTGCTCGACCTGCAACGACACCGGGTACAAGGGCCGCAAGGGCATTTTTGAGCTGCTCGTCATCAGCGAGCCCATCCGGTTGCTCATCAACGAGCGCGCGCCGACGGTGGTGTTGCGGCAAAAGGCGGTGGAACTGGGCATGGTCCCGCTGCGGGATGACGGCTTGCGCAGCATCTTTGAAGGTGATACCACTATTGAAGAAGTCGTCAAATACACCTGACCCCGGCTGCGGCCGGGGTTGATTCAGTTGCTATGCCGAAATACGAATACGTCGCTTTGGACAACCGAGGCAAGGAAACCCGGGGCTCGGTTGAAGTCGCCAGTCAGAACGAGGCCATCGGCCGCGTCAAGGAGATGGGCCTTTTCCCCACCAAGATCATCGAGGCCGAAAAAGTGGCCGACAAGAAGCCGGCCAAGGGCAAAGCCAAATCCGCTCCGCGCGCGGGCGGCAAAAAGGGCGGCGCCCTCAACATGCAGATCAATCTCAACATCAAAATCCCGGGCCTCGGCGGCAAGGTCAAACCGAAGGTCCTCACGACCTTCACCCGGCAGCTCGCCACGCTGGTGGACTCGGGCCTGCCGCTGCTGCGGGGGCTGCGCGTGCTCGAGAAGCAGGAGCGCAGCGCCGCGCTCAAGCGCATTCTCGGCGAGCTGGCCCTGGCGATCGAGGGCGGCAGCACCTTCTCCGAGGCGCTGGCCCAGCACCCCAAGGTCTTCAACCGGCTCTTCGTCAACATGGTCAAGGCCGGCGAACTGGGCGGCGTGCTGGAAGTGGTGCTGAAGCGCCTGGCCGAATTCGCCGAAAAAGCGCAGAAGATCAAAGGCAAGGTCAAGGCCGCGCTGTTTTATCCCGTGGCGGTGCTCATCGTGGCCGTTGGCATCCTCACGCTCCTGATGGTCATGGTGGTGCCCAAATTCAAGGAGGTCTTCGCCGGCATGCAGGTCAAGATGCCCGGCTTCACCCTGTTCGTCCTCGCCATCAGCGACGCCATCCGGCTCCACATCCTGCAGACGCTGAGCGTTGTCGCGGCCGTGGTGGTGGCGTTCATGTTGGTCATCCGGACCAAGATCGGCCGGTACGTCTGGGACAAAATCAAACTCAAAATGCCGGTGCTGGGGCCGGTCATCACCCGCGTCGCCATCGCCCGGTTCACCCGCACGCTCGGCACGCTCGTCAGCAGCGGCGTGCCCATCCTGCAGGCGCTGACCATCGTCAAGGAGACCGCCGGCAATGTCATCGTCAGCAACGCCATCTCCAGCGTCCATGAAAGCGTGAAGGAAGGTGAAACCATCACCGCGCCGCTCGAGGCCTCCGGCGTCTTCCCGCCCATGGTCGTCAGCATGGTGGACGTCGGCGAGCAGACCGGCGCCCTGCCCGAAATGCTGCTGAAGATTTCCGACAATTACGACGAGGAAGTGGACAACGCCGTGGCCTCCATGACCTCGCTCTTGGAACCCATCATGATCGTCTTCCTGGCCGTGGTCGTGGGCAGCATCGTGATCGCCATGTTCCTGCCGCTGATTGCCATGATTACCAGCCTGAGCGGCGGCGGCGGCGGTCCCGGCGGCGGCGACTGATCCGATGTCGGTTCCGAAGCCTTTGATTCTGAAGCACAAAAAAAGACACAAAAACCATTGACAACCGGAGCGCCTGTGTGTAAATACAAAGTAAAGACATTGCATGGGCGTTTTATTTACAATTAGCTCGCTATGGAGTTCGATTGGAACAATCCGCCCTTCGATCTGGATGGTTCTTTGACTCAGCGGGAAATTGAGGAGTCCTTTGAGGACCCGTTTGCCATCCGGCTGTTGCCGGACTCGCCCCGGTTTGGCGTGCAGGCGCGCTTTTTCAACCTGGGCATGTCGGCGGGCGGAATCGGAATCTTCAGTGTGTATCGGACCAATGGCCGGCTGGTGCGCGTGTTGCGCGCCCGGGTGTTCGAACCCGAAGAGCGGTTCTTCTACCAGCGGAAGATGGACCAGACGCTCTCACCGTAGTTTTTAAAGGTTGAGTTTTTAGTTTTAAGTCGGAAGAGCAAACACACCGCCGGGGGAAACTTAAAATTAAAAACCCAAAACTCAAAATTAAGACGTGAGAACGTTTTCGAGTTGGGATGAGGTGCCGCTCTTCGACAACGAAGAGGCCGAGGCGGAGTTCTGGTCGGAGAACCGGCCGGACCTGCGCCTGATGGAAGCCGCCACGGCCGGCAATGCCGAGACCGCCGAGTCGGTGACCATCACGCTGCGGATGGATCCGCGGATGCTCGCGCGGATCAAGCGGCTGGCCCGGTCGCGGTACCTGAATTACCAGAGCATGATTAAGCAGTGGCTCAGCGAACGGATGGAAGACGAACTGCGCGAAAAATGAAAACGATAAACAGTGACGAGTGGCGAGTGGCGAGTGACGAGAGAAACCCGGGAGCGAACGTGTTGCGTTCCGCTCCCGGGTCGCGCGAACCACTCGTCGGGACAGCCCTCAACCCTCAACCCTCAACCTTCAACCGGCTTCGCGCCTTCACCCTCATCGAGCTGCTGGTGGTGATGGCCATCATCGGCGCGCTGGCCGCGCTGCTCCTGGCGGTGGCCGGCCCGGTGAAGACCAAGCAGAAGATTTTAAACACCCGCGCCGAAATGGACCAGCTGATCACCGCCATCGAGAACTACAAGGCCACTTACGGTTTTTATCCGCCCAGCCCCGCCGTGCCGCCGGCCGTCGGAAATCCCCTGACCCTGCCCAACCAGCTCTACTATGAACTGGCCGGGACCGTATTTACCAACGGCAGTTACACGACGCTGGATGGCAATCCGCCCTCCCTGACGCCGCTCCAGATCCAGGGCGCGTTTGGCGTGGGCGGCTTCCTGAATTGCACCAAGGGCGCCGGCGGCGAAGACGCGACGGCCGCCCACAACTTTTTGCCCGAGCTGCGCCCGAAGCAGTATTACCTGTTCACCAATATCAACACCGGGCCGCAGGGCGTGAACCTGCTGGTCGCGTCGGTCGGCGGCCCCGACCAGACTTATCAACCCGTCGGCCTGCCCGACGTGAATCCGTGGCGCTACAACTCGTCCAACCCCACCAACAATCCGGGCGGCTACGATTTATGGGTCCAATTGGTCATCGGCGGCAAGACCAACCTCATCTGCAACTGGACCAAGCAGGTGCAGGTCAACAGTCCCTGGCCCTGAAGCCTTATGCGCCTGGCTCTAACATCCCGAACCGGCCGTGAGCGCCCCGTGGCAATTGACTGGCACGACCACGCGTGGTCGCCGCTCATCACGGTGCGGAACGACCGGAACGGCGCGCGCCTCATTTCCGGGAACCCGCCATTGACAAAACGGTTGCCGGAAGCCCCCCCGATTTTGCATCCTGTCACCTTTACCTCCAAATCCATGAAAACAACCTCTGCCAAACGTGACGAGTGGCGAGCGGCGAGTGACGAGATGGGCGCCGCCAGCCAGGCGTGCCCCCGTCACCCGTCACGCGTCACGCGTTATCCCCGCGCCTTCACCATCGTCGAGCTGCTGGTGGTCATCGCCATCATCGGCACGCTGGCGGGCTTGCTGCTGCCGGTGCTGTCTCAAGCCCGAAAAAAAGCCCAGGTCGCCCAGGCCAAGCTGCAGATGAGCCAGATCGTCAATGCCGTCCAGCAATACGATTCCACCTACGGCCGGTTCCCGGTTTCCGCCGCGGCGCAAAACCAGGCCATCCAGAACGCGCAGGCCGGCGGCGACCCGGATTTCACTTATGGCGGCGTGTTCAAGCTGGACAGCGGGGGCTCCATCACGATCGGCACGCCGATCAATGGCGTGATCCGCACCAACTCGGAGGTGATCGGCATTTTGATGAACCTGACCAATTTCCCCAACGGCGTCATGACCGAGAACACCAATTACCAGAAGAACCCGCAGGAGACGGCGTTTCTGGGCGCCAAATTCTCCGGCTTTGACCCGGCCACCGATACCGACCCGCATCCGCCCGGCGGCGTGGATGTCACCGGCGTCTATCGCGATCCCTGGGGCAATCCCTACGTCATCACAATGGATTTGAGCTACGACGAACTCTGCCGGGACCAGTTTTACAGCTCCAACTCGATTTCGGGCACGGGTACGCCTCTGGGCAACCCCGGGTTGAACGGCTTGATGAGCCCGCAGAATCCGCCCAAGGACGATTTCCAGTTCCACGGCAAGGTCATGGTCTGGTCGGCCGGGCCGGACGGGAAGATCGATCCGACCGTTCCGGCCAATACCGGCGCGAACAAGGACAACGTGGTGGGCTGGCAATGAAGTGTCCATTTACGATTTACGATTTACGATTTACGATTTGCAGAAAATCGGCGGTGTCTCGTGCTTTCCATCATCCATCGTCCATCACAAAGCATAAATTCCGCGGCGCGTTCACCCTCCTGGAATTGCTGGTGGTCATTTCCATCCTGGGCATCCTGGCGGGGCTGACCGTCCCGGTGCTCAAGAACTTCGGCAAGGGCGACGCCACGCTGGGCGCGTCGCGCCAGTTGCTCGATGGCGTGGCCCGGGCGCGGCAGCTGGCGATGAGCCAGCGCACGACGGTGTTCATGGTGTTCCTCCCCACCAATTACTGGATGGATTTCGGGGCGGGCAACACGCGCACCTTTCCCAACCCGGCCCTCAACAGCTGGTGGGGCAACCTGCCGGCCAGCGTGCGGCCCGCCGTCACCAACCTGGCCGACAAGCAGCTGAGCGGCTATAACTTCGTCGCCTACGGCGCCATCGGCGACCAGCCCGGCCAGCACGCCTGGCATTACCTGGACCGGTGGCAGGCCCTGCCCGAAGGCAACTTCATCGCCCGGGCCAAGTTCACCAATGCCCCCGGTTTGCCCGGTTCCCTTTACGTCATCACCGACCCCGTCAACTCGAACCGGTACAGCTTCTACGGCTTCCATGTCACCAACACCATCCCGTTCCCCACCGAGCAGGGCACCAACACCTTCCTGACGCGGGTGGTGCTGCCCTACATCGCGTTCAATTACCTCGGGCAGTTGACGGTGGACGGGGTGAACCTGGCCGACCAGGACGAGTACATCCCGCTGGCGCACGGCAGCGTGTTCGCCGCGCTGGACCCCGTCACCAAGACGCTGCAATTGCCCGGCGCGCCGCCGCTGCCCAACTCGCCGGAGATCCAGGAAAATCCGCCCGGCAACAGCACCAACCTGGCCTACAACATCGTCCACATCGACCGGCTGACCGGCCGGGCGGTGCTGAAGTATCACAAGCTGACGCCATGAAGATTCTGTTCAGGTCGAGAGTCGAGGGTCGAGCGTCGAGGGCAAGCGCCCGAGTTCCGGGTCTGTCCGGCTCGCGCCCCGCGCCTCGCGCCCCGCGCCCCGAATCCGGCTTCACCATGGTCGAGATCGCCATCAGCCTGGCCATCATCGGCGTCGCCCTGGTCTCCATCATCGGCGTCCTGCCCATCGGCATGCACACCCAGCGGAGCAACCGCGAGGAGACCCTCATCAACCAGGACGCCACCGTGTTGCTCGAGGCCATCCGGGGCGGCGCGCGCGGCCTGGACGACCTCACCAACTACGTCTTTGCCATCACGAACAATTGGACCTTTTACCCTTCCAGCGGCAATCCAAGCAGCGGCACGTACGGGTACACCTTCGCGGCTGGCGACCAGGGCGTGCGCCTGACCAATGGCTTCAACATCGTCGGGCTGATGAGCACGCCGGAATACACCACGGGCCACGGCGGCCTGCCCATCCCCACCTTGATCAACGGCGGGCTCAGCAATCATGTCGTCGCCTACGTCCGCTCCCTCAGCGGGCCGGCGGTGGAAAAGCCGCCGCAGGACCGCGGCAGCATCATCGCGGAGGATTCCTTCGGCTACCGCCTGCTGTGCGTCAACGCGCCGCTGGCCCAGGACACCAACGCCGCCATCCGGTTCGACGGCGCGACGACCAACGCCTTTTACCGGCAGATGGCGGCCAACCTGCGCGAGCTGCGCCTCACCTTCTACTGGCCGCTGCTGCCCAACAACAGCCTGCCCGCCGACGTCAAGCACCAGTCGTTCCGCACGCTCGTCCCGGGGAAACTGACGCCCTATCTCAGTTACTCCACCAACCTTTACTTTTACCAGTCCCAGAATTTCACCAACGCCCCGTGAATCAACAAAAATGCCAAGGGCTAAATGCTAAAGTCTAAAATGAAACCGGAAGCCAGAAGCCAGAAGCCAGAAGCCAGAAGTTCGAATTCGGGCTCTCAGCCTTCAGCCTTCGGCCTTCAGCCTTCCGCCTTTGCTTGCGCCGCCTTCACCCTGGTCGAAATCCTGGTGGTGGTGGTGCTGCTGTCGCTCATCGTGCTGGCGCTGATGGCGGTGTTCAACGGCGCCCAGGCCGCGTTCCGCGCCGGCATCACCCAGACCGACGTGCTCGAAGGCGGCCGCAGCGTGATGGGCCTGATCAAGAGCGACCTGGAGGCCATGACGCCCTCCTTCGGCCAGAGCAACATCGACCTGGCCGGCGGGTACTACGACTTCGTTCCCACCAACGCGCCGGTGAATTTCTCGATCGCGCTCAGCCAGTACCAGTATCGGACCAACCCGCTGCCCCTGGTGCAGTCGCTGGTGGGCACCAGCGCCCAGCGGACAAACGTGCTGGAAAAAATCTTCCTCCTCACCCGCCAGAACAACCAGTGGACGGGCATCGGCTACTTCGTGGACACCCTGTCGCCGGATTATTTCAATCCGCTGTACCGGTTCACGATGACGACCAATGTGAGCGCGCCGAACATGCCGTGGGGATTGTACGCCACGTTCCTGACGAACAGCGTGCTGCCGGTGTCGGCCACCGCCACCAACCTGGGCCTCAGCCACCTGGTGGACGGCGTGGTGCACCTGACCGCGCGGGCCTACGATCCCAAGGGCTTCTGGATGACGACCCCCACCAACGTCTATTACTTTGGCGCCATCGACCGCGTGGGCGCCACCAACCGCAACGTCTGGTTCTCCGTGACGAACTGGGGCGAGGTCGGCTGTTACCAGTTCAGCAACACCATCCCGGCGGCGGTGTCCATCGAGCTGGGCCTGCTCGAAGACCGCGCCATCCAGCGCGCGGAATCGCTCCCGGACGTGGCCCCCGGCTGGTCGCAGTCCAACTACCTGTCGCAGCAGTCCGCCAAGGTGCACCTGTTCCGCCAGCGCGTCCCGATCCGCAACGTTGATCCCTCGGCCTATCAATGAAACGTCCATTTACGATTTACGATTTACGATTTACGATTTGGAAAAAATCGGCGGCACCGGTTGCGGCCAATCATCAATCGTCAATCATCAATCATAAATCCCAACGCGGGGTCGCGTTGATCATCACGCTCATCCTGCTGGCGGTGGTCACCATCATGGCCATCACCTTCCTGGGCATCAGCCGCCGCGAGCGCAATTCCGTCACCACCGTCACCGACACCGCCACCGCCCGGCTGGCCGCCGACGCCGCGCTGGCCAACGCCGAGGCGCAGATCATCGCCAACGCCGTGGTCACCACCAACCCGTACGGCTTCGGCCTGCTCGTCTCCACCAATTACATCAACCCCATCGGTTTCCAGTCCGGCATCTCCAGCTACACCAACGTCAATTACCAGTACCCGGGCGGCAACAACGTTTACAGCAACCTCGCCGGCTCCGACTTTCTGCTGCTGCTCACCAACCTCTGGTACAGCCCGCGCCCGCCGGTCTTTGTGGACACCAACCCCGGCACGCCGCTCGATTTCCGGTTTTACGTTGACCTGAACCGGAACCGCCGGTTCGACCCCAGCGGCCTGGTCACCAATTACGACGCGGCCGGCAACCCGCTCTTTTACGGCGGCCTGATCGTCACCAATGTCGAGGTCGGCGACCCCCAATGGATCGGCGTGCTGGAGCGCCCGGACGCGCCGCACGGCCCGAACAACCGGTTCATCGCCCGGTACGCCTTCGTCGCCGTGCCCGCCGGCAACACGCTCGACTTGAACGCCATTCACAACGAGGTGTTTGAGGCGGGCAACAGCGACCCCACGGTCAACCCGGCGGCCAATCAGCCGGGGAACGCCGGGCTGGACTATTTCTTCCGCAACCAGGGCGTGGGCTCGTGGGAAATCAACCTGGCCGCTTTCCTGGCCGACTTGAACACCAACCAGTGGGGATTGGTCATCGGGAACCCCATCAACTACAACTTCTATTTCTACCAATATCTCCCGGGCCAGAATCGGGGCGTGGCCTTTGACGACGCCCGCGCGTTGCTGGCCTGGCGCTACTACAACAACTACAGCTCGCTGGCCTTCGTGAAGAATGGGGTCAACGGACTATTCCCCTTTGTTGCCGGTGCGGCGGCGTTTCGGAACAACATTGATTACTACAGCGACGGGCCCCTGATGTACACCGTGTCGGGCACCAACGATTACTTCCAGGATTTGACCTTCTCGTGGGCCGGCGCGGACAACACCAACCAGTTCTTTACTCACCAGGAACTGTTCGACTTTACCAAGACGACCCTTGGCGTGGCGCAGCCGCAAATCAATGCCGGCAATGATTTCTCCGACCGGCTGCTGGCCGCGGGCCAGACCAACTCCACCTACGACCGCTACACCTTTTACCGGCTGCTCGCCCAGCTCGGGTCCGACACCGCCCCGGAGCCGGGCAAAATGAATCTCAACTATTCCAACATCCTCGTCGGGTATAACGATCAGGGCTCCATGACGACGAACGCCATAGTTCCCGGCGCCGAAACCAACTTTGTGTCGTGGCGCCCATTGGACTTTTTTAACGCGACCGCCGACCGGCTGCTGCGCGCCTACACCACCCAGTGGCGCAACAGCAATCCCACCAACTTTGCCATGGCCATCTACGGCGCGCCCGCGAACATCTTCTCCGTCACCAATTACACCTTCACCGCCGACCAGTGGACCAACTACCCGGCCTTCGGCATTGACCGGATCCCGGTGTTGATCAGCAACCAGTTCGTCTATGCGCCCGCCGTCAACCGCCTGCTCCAGCTCGCCGCCAACATCTACGACGCCACCACCAACCAGACCTGGGCGCTCGGCCTGAATTATCCGTCCGTCTTCCGCCCGCTCTTTTCGCGCGACGCCAACGCCTCCGGCGTGGCCGGCTACGGCACCAACGTCTTCATCACCGGCTTTACCGATGTCCCCCTCGTCAACCCCAATGACACAGTCCTTGACATCTTTCAGCCGCTTTCGGCGCCGCTGGAAGCCACGGATCTCTCGGTGACCAACGTGTCCCTCGTTGGCGGGGTGACCACCACGATCGGCGGTGTAACCAACTGGGCGGTGAACATTTTTGGCGTGCCGTGGATTGTCGGCGCCAAGAAAGGGTTCCCGAATTTCAACGAGCTGGCCATGGACAACTCGTTCATGCTGACCCGCAAGTTGCAGGTGACCCGGCCGGATCCCAGCGCGCCGAAGGAGAGCTACTCATACAACCAGATGTTCCTGATGAGCTTCACCAGCCAGTTGGGGGTGGAATGCTGGAATTCCTACACCAACAATTTTACCAACGGGGTGTTGATGATTGCGACCGAGTTTTTGCGGAACCTCATCCTGACCAATGACATCGGCTTCGCCACCAACTGGAGTTTCACCACCGCGGGCAGCCTCAACTTGTCTGCCTGGCCGGGGTATGATCCGGTCGGGAATCCAATGGGCGCGAATGCGTCGTTCCAACTGCCCTTGAATACGGTCATCGCCGCCATTCCCAACTCGATGTACCGGTTCAATGGCGGGTTCCCGTATTTGACGACCAACCTGGACTTGCCCTATGAAACCAATCTGCCGACCACGATGCCGGGCTATCCCTACCCGACGCCGCACTGGTGGCTCATGCTCACCAACGATCTGAGGGTGATGATGCTCATGCCGTGGCCAACCGCGACTTCGCCTTCCAACCGGGTGATTGATTACGTGCAGTTGCGCGGGCCGAGCAGCTTCCGCGATTTGACGGCGGAACTGCAGAATACCGTGAACAGTAATTTGTGGCTTGCAAACTACACCACCCAAAGCATTCCCAACGGCTTGGCCAACCAGGTCTCAATTTCATTGGGGCTCATTCAGCCGCCGTTGAACGATTGGAATACAAAAGACCCGACCGTACGCAGCAATGAAATCAACGCCTTCCGCGTTTTCTTCCATGTGAGCCCGTTGCCGCCGTCCCAAACGGCCGACTATGGCTGGGCTACTTCCACGAATAACATGCAGGCGCCTTACACGCCTTCGGCCACGAACGTCCAGCATTTCAGTTGGCAGGCGAATGATCCGCTGGTCCATTACGTCGGTGCCGATTTGAACTGGGCCAGTGCCAGCCGCTTGGATCACATCGCGGCCGCGCTCACGAGCGAAAACTTGGGGCATTTGAATCAGCGTTACATGCCGTGGGGCGGCAATCCTGCTGATCAGAATTCTACATATCTCGGCATTAAGGACCCGCTGGTGCGGCGATCGGACGATTGGGATTTCCCGACCAACAAATTCCCCACCGTCGGCTGGCTGGGCCGGGTCCATCGCGGCACGCCCTGGCAGACCGTTTATCTCAAGGCCTCGGATATCACTAGTCTGGTGCAGACCAACGTCACGACGACCAATTATCTAGGCTTGGCCACTTGGGCTAACTGGTTGGGAAGCGCGAAATACAACAGCATTAACCTTGCGGCGGCGAACGCTACCGCGTCCCCTTGGGCCAATTTGACCGGAAACGATCTGTTCAACGCCCTCTGTAGCGCGCCGGTACAGGACCGGCTGCTGTTCGACCTGTTCACCATCGCGCCGAACGATAACGCGGCCCGGGGCGCGCTGTCGGTGAATGTCGGCCCCACCAACAACAACCTGGCCGCGTGGTCGGCCCTGTTCAGCGGTGTCGTGGTGCTGTCCAACAACGCGCCCGATGCCGCAATTAACCCCCCAATTTTGTTTGCGCAGCATGCCAACTCGCTGGTCAATTACACCTGGCTTTACGTCCAGCCGGTCGGTTTTTATGACCGGCTCCTGCCGCTGTCCTTGCAGCCGGCGGTGGCCCAGATCGTGCAAGGCATCAACGCCACGCGGTCCGACACCAACCAGTTCCCGCTGCAATCCTTCACGCACACGGGCGACATCCTGGCCGTGCCGCAACTGACCGAACAATCGCCGTTCCTCAACCGCAGCACCGGCATCCAGCTCACCAACGGCATCAGCGACGAGCTGTACGAGTGGCTGCCGCAGCAGGTGCTGTCGCTGCTGCACTGCGCCCCGTCGCCGCGCTACGTGATTTACTGCTACGGCCAGGCGCTCAAGCCCGCGCCCCGGGGCATTTACACCGGCACGACGCCCGCCGGCATGTTCGGCTTGGTCACCAATTACCAGGTGGTGGCCGAGGCCGCCACCCGCGCCGTGGTCCGCTTCGACAGCGTGATTACCAACCACCTCACCGCAGTAAGCAACAGCATCCTGGTCGGCACCACGCTGTATGCGGTGACCAACTGGGTGAATTTGCCGGCCGTGACGAACAATAACGCGGTCATCGAGCGATTTAACGTGTTGCCGCCGGATTGATTAAACCGCCAAGACGCCAAGAACGCCAAGATGAACAGAAACTTTTAACCGCCAAGACGCCAAGGTCGCCAAGAATGAATTTTACAGAAAAACAGAGAAAGCCGGCAACTAACCGCCATGACGACAGGTGCGAAAGATTTTGGACAAAAAATGAAATAAAACATTTAGCCCTTGGCGTCCTTGGCGCCTTGGCGGTTGGAAATTTATGAAGACTTTTATCGAACCGAATCGAAAGACGGACGAGCTGGCCCGGGCTGTCATCGGCGCGGCGATTGAGGTGCATCGTCAGCTCGGGCCCGGCTTTCTGGAAAGCATTTACGAGGAAGCCCTGGGCATCGAATTGGAGGGCCGGAACATTCCCTTTGAACGGCAAAAGGAAATCAGCGTGCTCTACAAGCGCCGGCAAATCGGCGGGCAACGAATTGACCTGCTGGTCGGTGACTCCTTGATTGTCGAGTTGAAGGCCGTGGATGCGCTGGCGGACATTCACACCGCCCAGGTCATTTCCTATCTCAAAGCCACCGGCCTGTCCCTGGGCTTGTTGATCAATTTCAACGTTCCGGTTCTGAAGCAGGGCGTCCGGAGAATCATCCATGGAGCAACCGTCATGACGCCGGGTGTGCCAGGCGTGGAAAGAGAATTGAAACCCTGCCGTTCTTTGCGCCTTGGCGGTTGAAACCGGTTTTAAAATGAATAAACAAACCGCCCGGAAGCTGAGAGTGGAGTGAAAGAAAACGAACCAGTACGGCGAGTGAATTTTGGCTGGCGTTCCGGCTTGGCGCTCCTGGCGCCTTGGCGGTTGAATTGAAGTTTTGGCAGTTAAATTAGTCGTTTAAAAGTTATGCGTAGGCGTTTGTGGTTTTGGCTGTTGGCGTGCCTGTTGTGTCTGACGGGCGCGTGGTGGCTGTGGCATCCGAACCCGGGGCAGCGGCCCAAGCCGGTCGCACCCGCCCCGGCCGCGGCGCCGGTCGGAGCGACCGCTGCCGCCAGTGCCGCGCCGGCTTCGGCGACCGCCAGCAACGCCCCCGTGCGTCCCGGCCCGTTTGCCTTCCGCCTCAGCAACACTTCCCGGACGCTCGGCCAGTTGACCGGCGACCGCCATGCCATCCTGCTCGAAAACGCGCTGATTGACTCCAGCGCGCCGCTGACGCTGAACATCCCGGCCCACCTGCGGTCCCCGGGCGACCCCGGCGCCTACATCGTCCAGTCCCGCCGGCCAGTGGACGCCGCGTTCCGCGCGGTGCTCGCGGCGTTGGACGCGGAAATCGTTTCCTACATTCCCAATAACGCCTACCTGGTGCTCCTCCGCCAGGGCGGCGCGAGCAAGCTGGCGGACAACCCGCTCACCCAGGCGGTCCTGCCCTACGAGCCGTATTTCAAAATCCAGTCGGCCCTCCTGCCGCAGGCGGTCGGGCAGATGAGTTTGCCCGATGGCGCGGTGCTGACGCTGGGATTGTTCGACCGCGACGCGCCGGCGACGATGGCGGAGATCAGAAAGCTGGGCGCAGTCGTCACGGACCAGGACCGCTCGCCGTTCGGGCCCATCGTGCGCGTGCAGCCGCCGGCGGACTGGACGGCGCTGGCGGCGCTGCCGGGCGTGCAGCGCGTCGAGCTGTTCCACAAGCGGGTTCACGCCAACGACCTGAGCCGGGCCGCGCTCGGCGTGGCCAGCGACACGCTGGTCCCCACCAATTACCTGAATTTGACCGGCTCGAACGTGCTGGTGCAGGTCAATGACACCGGCATCGACGTGAACCACCCGGACCTGATTGGCCGCGTGCTCGGCAGCCCGACGACCGACTCGGACGGCCACGGCACGCACGTGGCCGGCATCATCGCCGGCGACGGCACGAAATCCACCACCGTGAGCAACGCGCCGGGCTCGATCATCGCCACCAACGGGTTTGCCGTGGCCGGCCAGTTCCGCGGCAAGGCCCAACTGGCGAAATTGCTCTCGGTGAGCCTGTACGATTCGGACCAGGATTTGCAGCAAACGGCGGCGCAGACCAACGCGCTCATTTCGAACAACAGCTGGAATTACGGTGTTCCCGCCTACGACCTGGCGGCGGCCAGCTACGACGCCGCGGTGCGCGACGCCCTGCCATTCGTGACGGGCTCGCAGCCGGTGTGCTTCGTCTTTTCCGCCGGCAACGCCGGCGGCGGCGACGACGGCAATGACCCGGGCAGCGGCATCGCGGACTCGATCCTGTCGCCCGCCACGGCCAAGAACGTCATCACCGTGGGCGCCCTCCAGGAGCTGCGCAACATCACCAACCAGGTGATGGTGATTTCGGATGACGGGACGGTGACCAACTACGTCACGCCCTGGGCGGCGGAAACCAGCACCAGCTACCGCATCGCCGGCTTCTCCAGCCGCGGCAACGTCGGCATCGGCATCGAAGGCAGCTACGGCCGGTTCAAGCCGGACGTGGTGGCGCCGGGCACGTTCGTCATCTCGACCCGCTCGGCGCAGTGGGACGTGGCCAGCTATTTTTACATCAACCCGATCAGCATCGACGTGAATTACTTCAGCGACCTGGTGCTCCAGCCGGGCAATTTGTGGGCCAACGTCTTTCCCCTCATCCCGAACAACACCATCGAGACCGCCGTCTTCGTTTTTCCGAACGCGGATTCGCCGTTTCCGTTTCCGTTCCTGCCCATTTATTTCAGCCTGGCCAACGCGACGAATTACACGCACAACACGGTGAACAACCAGGTGGTGATCCCGCCGGACGGCGGCTACACCATCGCCGACATCCTCAACACCCAGGGTTTCTGGGCCTGGAACTACGGCGTCAGCAACAACACCGCCAATCCCATCAGCTTTGACGTCCTGACCGAAACCGTCACCACGAACAATCCCGGCGATTATTTCCTGGTGCTGAGCAACCTCAACCAGTCCATCGGCTCGCCGGATATGGCGGGTAGCGGCCCGGGGACGGTTGCGGGTCCGTATTACCGCTATGAATCCGGCACGAGCATGTCGGCGGCCGATGTGTCCGGCGTCCTGGCGCTGATGCAGGATTTTTTCACCAACTCATTGCGCCGCACACCCAGCCCGGCCCTGCTGAAGGCGCTGCTCATCAACGGCGCGCGCCCCACCGGCTTCTACGATTTCCAGGTCCAGAACGCCATCAACTACGAAGGCTGGGGCCAGGTCAACCTCCCCAATTCCCTGCCGCCCGGATTCACCAACCAGTTCAAACAAGACTGCGCCAGCTTTTATCTCGACCAGGATGTGACCAACGCGCTGGCGACCGGCGACAGCCACAACTTCCAGGTGGTCATCGGCAACACCAACGCGCTGAACCTGCCCCTGCGCATCACCCTGGCGTGGACCGATCCGCCGGGCGACCCGGCGGCGGCCATCAAGCTGGTCAACGACCTCAACCTGGTGGTCACCAACCTGACCAATCCGACCAACCCCATCGTCTATTTCGGCAACGACATTGCGGCCTCCAGCATCTATAACACGCCGGAAAGCCCCACCAACGCCGTCTATGACTCCGTCAACAATGTGGAGAACGTGTATCTGCCGGCGGGCACCGGCACGAATTTCACCATTTGCGTCCAGGGCTACCGCGTCAACGTCAACGCCATCACCATGCAGACCAACCGCCTGTCGGGCGGCTCGCTGGTTTACGCGCCCGACGTGGTCCAGGATTTCGTGCTGGTGGTCTCGTGCGGCGAAGGCGAGGTGAGCAACGCGATGCAGGTCCTGGACGTCGGGCCGGGTCTGGGATTTGTGCCCGGACCGTCCTCCACGCGCCAGGTCACCACGGTGCTGACCACCAACGCGCCGCTGTACAACCAGTTCGCCGGCGCCAGCGCGCCCGAGATCGGCACCAACACCGTGCCGCTGGGCGCCAACTCGCCGTGGGGCGGGACCAACGCCGTGGTCACGCTGGGCATGACCAACCAGTGGCAGTTCTACGTGATCACCAACACCGGGCTGGCCGCCGATTACACCAACGCCGGCTTCATCACCTTCCTGCCCGCCACGCTGTCCCTCCCGCGCATGGGGGTGTTCGCCGGTTCGCTGTTCAACAGCACGCGGCCGGAGGCCGACATTGACCTGTACGTGAGCACCGACCCGGGCCTGACGAACCTCGACCCGGCGGTGATTGCGAATTGCGTCCACGGCGCCCAGGCGGGCTCGACCGCCGGCGGCGTCTTCAACAGCTCGTCCCTCGGCCGCGGCGGCACGGAATTCGTCGCGGACAACAACTCCAAGCCCGGCCAGGTCTATTACGTGGGCGTGTACGCCGAGGACCAGGAGGCGTCCGAATACGGCTTCATTCCCATCTTCACGGACGTTCCCTTCAGCACACCCGGGCCCAATGGCGTCCAGATCGTGAACGGCGTGCCCCTGCCGGTGGACATTCCCGACGGCACGCCCGCCCGGCCCGGCCACGGCTACGTCTTCGGTCTGGCGCTTTATCCCATGGAAGTCCAGCGCGTGGTCGTGACCAACACCATCGCGAGCCAGAATTACGGCGACCTCATCGGCACGCTCTCGCACGGCGGCCAGAACGGCCTGTCCCAGACCATGGTGTTGAACAACCACGTGTCGCTCGACAACCCGCAGAAGCTCTACCAGATGATTTACGACGACAGCGGGTTCGGCGACATCCTGGGCTCGCGCCCGACGGACGGCCCGGGCAGCCTGATGAACTTCACCGGCAGCCAGGCCAACGGCCCGTGGATTGTGACCGAGATTGATGATTCGCTCACCCAGACCAGCAGCGTGGTCGGGCTGAACCTGCAGATTGAACCGCACCAGGACCTGACCAAGGGCTTGTACGGCACGCTGGGCGCGCTCGGCTGGTTTTACGGTTATGTGGACGTGCCGCCCGGCGCCACCAGCCTGACGATTGCGGCCACCAACCTCACCGCGACGGGGATCGTGGACCTGTTTGTCCGCTACGGCCGCCCGCCGAACCTGACGAATTACGACGTCTGGGTGCAGTTGACCAATGTCGCGACGCTCGGCGCGCCGCCGGGCAACGCCATCACCATCGGCCCGCCGATTGTGCCCGGCCGGTACTGGGTGGGGCTGTACAACGAGAGCGTGCTGCCCCAGAGCTTTTACATCATCGCCACCCTCGGCCTGGGCACGGCGCCCCAGGCGGTGTACACGTCCTCGCCCGGGCAGCCGATTCTCGACGACGCGGTGACGACGGCCTACCAGTACGTGTCGGACAGCCAGATCATTTCGACGATGGAGGTGGCGCTGCGGGTGAACCATCCGCGCGTGTCGGACCTGGTGTTTCACCTGATCAGCCCGCAGGGCACGCGGGTGCTGCTGGTGGAAAACCGCGGCGCCGGCACCACGAGCGGCCTGGGCGCGAGCCTGGGCATCACCAACGTCGCGCCGCTCTCGGTCAACGGCGGCTCCGCGCCCACCACCAACATCATCACGCTGGGCCTGCCCACCGGGACGCTGACGGTTTACTACGACTTCTATTCGGTGCCGGATCACATGGTCATCTATGACTCGAGCGGGGCCCTCATCTTCGATTCGGGCGTAATCAGCGGCAGCGGCATCTTCAACGTGGCCTACACCAACTCGACCACGCTCGCCATCGTGATGAACCCGGGCGGCGGGACGACGGGCACCGCCTGGAAATACTCGGTGAGCGCCGTGCAGACGCTCCAGACCTACCTGGTGCTGACGGAGGACACCAACAAGACCACCACGCCCATCAAGTTCGCGCCGATCCCCTTCATCCCGACCCTTTCGACGTCGTCCAATCCGCCGCCGATGCACAATTCGTTTGAAGGTGCCGGATTCGGCGATGTCGTGTACAGCACCGGACAATATTTCACCGGCTGGCGTGTTGACGGCGGAAGCATCGACGCCATCAGCAATCCCAGTTACAGCACCAACAGCGTTGGCGATGAAGGCACCAACTGGATCGATTTGGACGGTTTTGAACCGGGAACCATTTCCACCAATGTCGCCACCGTGCCGGGCAAAAACTATACCCTGTCCTTCACTTACTCCCAGAATGCGGATGGGAAGCTCTATGGCCACCCGACGGCGTCCATGCGGGTTCTGAAGGATGCCACGACGTTGCTCAGCATGACGATTCAGCAAACGAATGGCTGGCTGAATCTGGGCTGGACCACAACCTCCGTCGTCTTCACGGCCACTTCGAATTTCACGAAGTTGACGTTCCAGTCCCTGGATGCGCCGGGAGACAAATACGGCGTCAATCTCGACTGCATCGACCTGGTGTCGGACACGTTCAGCGACAGCTTTGAGAACACGATTGCGGACACTTACGGAACGCCGCAAACGAACAAGCCGGGCTTTGGCAGTTGGACGGTGCTGACCAACCTGGTCGCCGTAATCAGCAATGCCTCGCTGGCCCATTCGGGTGCAAACCTGCTGGCGCTGGCCGACGGCCAGATTTACCGCGCCCTGCCGACGAGCCCCGGCACGAAATACACCCTCAGCTATGCGTATCGCGGGCCGGCGGCGGCCGGCTTCTGGCGGGGGGAGTCCAATCTGGTGGACAGTGTCTACGGCAACAATGGAACCGTCACCGTCGGCACCGTTGCCTATGCGCCGGCGGAAGTCGGGCTGGGCATCACCAACAACGGGAGCACCAACCGCATCGCGGTGGCCGATTCGGCGGTGCTGGATTTCGGCGCCGGCCAGGACTTCTCCATTGACGGCTGGATCAGCCCGCTCAATCCGCCGCCGATCCCGACGACCGGCGTGATGTCGTTCGTGGACAAACGCAATGCGCCCAACAACTTCCAATGCCAAGGCTATGAATTCAACCTGGTGGGCGGGCAAATCCATTGCCGCCTGTCCGACAATATCGCCAACAACGGGACCGAATGGGGCCCGGCCGGGCCGGACCTGCGCGATGGGAACCTGCATCACGTCGCGTTAAGCGTCGTGCGAAACTCCAGGTTCGGCGGCCACATGTATGTGGATGGAATCCCGGTGCTGCAATTTGACCCGACTCCGGAGCCGGGCAACCTCACCACCGCCCAACCCCTGCTCCTCGGCAATCACCCGGACCCGAGCTACAACTCCTTCTTCAACGGCAGGATGGACGAAATCACCATTTACCGGCGCGCCCTGTCCTATTCCGAGGTCAAGGCCATTTATAACCACGGCAGCGCCGGCAAGTTCAGCACCAACGCGCCGACCATTCCTCTAGGCTTGGCCGAGGCGCAAATAACGCTGGATGGCGTGCCCCAGGCGCCGTTCTTCGGCGACAACACCAACTGGCAGACGGCCACCATCACCTTTATCGCCACCCGCACCAACACCCCGCTCGTCGTGGCCGGCATTGAGCCGGGCATGTTGCTGGATGATTTTAGCCTGACGCCAGTCCCGACCAACGATTACAACCTGTATTACCTGCCCGAGCAATCGCTCGACACCCTGAAGGGCGAAAACGCCGAGGGCCAGTGGCAGTTGGAAATCCAGGACGACCGCGCGGGCGCGACCAATCCTGCGCCCTCGCTCGCGAGCTGGCAGATGCACTTCATCTTCACCACGCCGGTACCCGCCATTCCGGCGCTGACCAACGGCGTGCCGCTCACCAACACCATCCCGCCGGGCGGCATCATGTATTTCCTCGTCAACGTCCCGACCAACGCGGACATGGCCACGAACATCCTGATTTCCCCGGGCGGGCCGCTCAACCTGCTGTGGGATCGCACGGCGCCGCCCACCGGCTCCACCCCGCCAGATTACCAGTTGCTCGGACCGACGGTGGCGGATTCCATCACGCTGACGACCACCAGCTTCCCGACCAACATCGTGCCGGGCGGCTACTACTATCTCGGCGTGCAAAATCCCAACACCTACACCGTCAACAACTACAGCATCCAGGTGAACTTCCACCTCGTGCCGCCGCCGCTGCAATTGCCCCAACTGCCCGAGCTGCTGGCCGTCGCCAACCAGCTGTTCACCGTGACCAACCAGGCCACGGGCGGGACGCCGCCGGTGACCAACTACGTGCTGACCACCAGCGTGCCGACCGGCCCGTTCCCGACCATCGACACCAACGGCGTCATCACCTGGACGCCCATCCCCATCCAGGCGCCGGCCGTCTATACCTTCACGAACATCGTTAGCGACAGCGGCGGGCCGCCCCAGTACGCGACGAACATCTTCCATGTGCTGGTGGTGCTCACCAACGGCCTGCCGGCCTTCCCCGGCGCCCAGGGCGCGGGCGGCCTGGCCATCGGCGGCCGCGGCGGCGACGTGTACCACGTCCTGAACCTGAACGATTCCGGGCCGGGCAGCCTGCGTTACGGCATCGGATCCACCTTCGGCAGCCGGACCATCGTCTTCGACGTCTCCGGCGTCATCCGGCTGTTCTCGAACCTCCGGCTCAGCAAACCCTACATCACCATTGCCGGGCAGACGGCGCCGGGCGCCGGCATCACCCTCCAGGGCCTGACCACATCGGTGGAGAGCACCCACGACGCCGTCGCGCGCTTCCTCCGCTGCCGGCCGGGCGACTTCTATTCGCCCTATTTCCAGGACGATTCGTTCCATTTCGTCGGGGTGACCAACTCGATCGCCGACCATCTCTCCGCGACGTGGAGCATTGACGAGGCGTTGTCCACCACGGTTTCGACGAACATCAGCGTGCAGTGGTCCCTGATCGCCGAGCCGCTCAATCACTCCGCTCATTACATGGACAATGGCAGTCCCGGGTTCCAGGCCCACGGCTACGGCTCGCTCCTCCGCTACGGCTCGGGCGCGGTCAGCTACCATCACAACCTCTACGCGGACAATTACAGCCGCAGTCCGCGCCTGGGCGACAGTCTCGAGCTGGATTTCATCAACAATGTCGTCTGCAACTGGGGCATCTTCTGCGGCTACAACGCCAACGACGCCGCCGACAATCCGGGCGGCTACACCAACGCGCTCAATTATGTCGGCAATTACGTCATCGCCGGCCTCTATACCACGGCCAATCCCGGTATTGCGTTCGCGTCCGGTGTTCCCAGCGCCGCCTTCACCCGGATTTACCAGGCGACGAACTTCATTGACCCCAACCGCTTTAACCCGGCGCTCAGCGGCGCCAACACCGGCTGGGGCATGTTCAGCGGCAATTACACGCAACTGGGCGCCCCGACGCCCCTGCCGGAAATTCCCGTGAGCTTCACCAACCCGCCGCAGGCGTACGAGCAGGTGCTGGCCTTCGCCGGCGCCTCCGTGGCGGGCGTCACCGCCGCCGGCACCCCGGCCGCCGGCCTGTCGGTCCCGCGCGATTCCGTGGATGCCAATATCGTGGGCGGCGTGCGCAGCAAGAGCGGCCAGATCATTGATTTCATCAGCTCGAACAGCTTCCCGGGCGTTTACCTCCACACCAACTTCGGGGTCACGTCCGGCGGCTATTCCAACGCCGCCGTCTATTGGGTCGGCCAGGGCTTCACCAGCTTCGTGGGCGTCAATCCCTGGCCGGTCCAGCCTTCCGCCCCGCAGCCGCTGGACAGCGACGGCGACGGCATCCCGGATTACTGGGAAATCACCCTGGCCGCGCTGGGCACGAACAGCATGAACCCGGCGGTGCCGAACAACAACCACAGCTACCCGGACGGCTACACCGACCTGGAGCATTACATCAACTGGCTGGCCGGCCCCCATGCCTTGACCGTGACAAACACGCCGGTGGCGGTGGACCTGTATGCCCTCGCCGGCCGGACCGGTCGCCTGGCCTTCAGCGTGGGCAATGCCACCAACGGCAGCGTGACCCTGGCCGGCCGCATTGCGACGTTCACGCCCACCAACAATTATTTCGGGTTCGCGTCCTTTGACTTCAGCGTGTTCAACCTGAGCACGACCAATGCCTTCGGCCCGGTCACGGTCAGCATCATGGTCAGCGCGACCAATATCACCACCAGCTCCACGCCCCTGACCAATGGCGTGCCGCAACTCCGCACCGTCCCGGCCGGTGGCATTGACTATTATCTGGTCAAGGTGCCGGTCAACGCGCAAATCGCCACCAACATCCTGTCGGCCGTGGCCGGCGGCCCGCTCAACCTGCTGTACAGCCAGGTCGGCTTCCCGACCGGCACCAACACCGGCGATTACACCCTCCTGGCGGGATCGTCCGGCGGCATCGCCATTCTCACCAGCAACTCGGTGCCGACCAACATCGTCGCCGGCGGCACGTATTATCTCGGCGTCCAGAATCCGAGCGGCGGCCCGGCCGACTACTCGATCGAGGTGGACTTTTATCCGCCGCCGCCCACCAACGCGCCGCCGTCGGGCGGGGGCACGCCGCCGGTCATTACCAGCATCACGCCCACCAACGGCGGCTTCCTGCTCGTCTGGTACGCCCCTACCAACGAATCGTTCATGGTGCAGTGGACGGACAACCTCCTGCCGCCGGCGAGTTGGAACACCGTTCCGGGCATCATCACCTACACCGGACCGGTCACCGCCACGGACGGGCGGTTCACCTTCTTCGACGACGGCTCGCAAACCGGCGGGCTGAGCCCCGACCGGTTTTACCGGCTGATCCTCCTCCAGGCCACCAACGTGCTGGTGCTGCCGTTCCAGACGAACCAGACGGTGGCGGCCGGGACCACGCTGGTGGTGAACAACACGGCGACGGATTCGGATCCCAACGCGATCGTGGGCTATCAGCTGTCCGCCGCGCCGCCCGGCGCCAGCATCAGCGCCAATGGCATCATCACCTGGACCCCGAGCCTGGCGTTTGTCAACACCACCAATCTGTTCACGACCATCGCCACCGACGACGGGTCGCCGATGGCCAGCGCCACCAACAGTTTCACCGTCGCCGTCATTCCGCCGCCGCCGCCGCTCAACACGCCGATCATCACGGCCACCAACCTGGGCGGCACGAACGGCTTCCTGCTCACCTGGTTTGCGCCCACCAACGACCTGTTCCAGGTCCGCTGGACCGGCAACCTTCTGCCGCCGGTAAGCTGGCAGACGTTCACCAACGTCATCGCTTATGCCGGGCCGGTCACCACCGGCATCGGCCAGTTCAGCTTCTTCGACGACGGCTCGCAAACCGGCGGGTTCGGCCCCGTGCGGTTCTACCAGCTGGTGCTGTTGGGGGCGGCCACGAACGCGCCGGCCAGCCCGGTGTCCATCTCCGGCGCCGCCGTGACAACCAACGGCCAGTTCCAGCTCCAGTGGACGGCCCCGACCAATTACCAGTTCCAGGTCGAGTGGACGACCAACCTGGCCCCGCCCGCCGCCTGGTCCACGAACGCCGGCTACATTACGTCGGCCACCACCAATTTTGTCTTCACCGACACCAACGCGCTGACCGGCGGCAAATTTTACCGCCTCATCGTGTACCCGTGAGGTGCAGGTGCCGGAAAAGACATATTAAGAAAAATCAGAACGTATCCGTAAACCCGGCTGGCCGGCGGTGATTCGCTTGCCGGCGGCTGGCCGCGGCACGGGCAAATTTGAAAGGCCCGCACCATGAAAAGTGCCACCCTCATGGGAATCTTCCGGAAACCCTCCGGCCATGTCAGAACCGCCGCATCGGTCCTCCTCGTGGCCGTGGCGCCGGCGGCATTTGCCCAGACTCAGTATTCCGTCACCAGCCTGGGCAGTCTGGGCGGGGCATCAGCTTTTGGTTGGGGGATCAACAACAACGGCCAGGTCACCGGCTGGTCGGCCACCGGCGGCAGCGGCGCCCACGCCTTTCTATACAGCGGGGGTGCGATGACCGACCTTGGGACCCTCGGTGGCGCGGACAGTTATGCCGGCGGGATGAACAATAACGGCCAGGTGGTGGGGGCGTCGGAATACAATGGCTCGATCAACCGGCACGCCTTTCTTTACAGCGGAGGCACGATGACCGATTTGGGCACCTTTGGAGGCGCCGTGAGTTTTGCCAATGCCATCAACGACAGCGGCCAGGTGGTGGGCGTGGCCACCGCCAGCGACGGGACCGGCTACGCCTTTCTTTATCGTGACGGAACGATGAGCAATCTTGGTTCCTTTACGCCCCACGCCATCAACAACAGCGGCCAGATCGTCGGCGAGGCTTACAATAATGGCACCGACACCTACCACGCCTTCATTTATGAGAACGGTCAGATGCTCGACCTGAACAACCTGATACCTGCCGGCTCGGGCCTGACCCTCACGGATGCGGAGGGCATCAACGACCAGGGACAGATTGTGGCCAACGGGAATTATGGCGGCCAGAATCAGGCTTTCCTGCTCTCCCCGATTCCCGAGCCCGCCACCGGGGCCCTGCTGGCCGCGTTCTTGGCGGGCTGGGCACTGTGCCGCCGTCGGCTGGGCGCCTGATTCCCCGTCGCCACCCGTAACGGTCCGGCTTCTCCGGCCGCAGTTTGGCTGCGGGTTTTCACCGTCAAAGGCTTTGCTTTCACCGCGGTTTGATATATTCTTCCCGATTGGTTTGCATGGAAAATTCGCGGCCATGAGCAAGGAATTCATCCGCATCGGCGGCGCGCGTGAGCACAATCTGAAGAACCTCACGCTGAACATCCCGCGCGACCGGCTGGTGGTCATCACCGGCCTCAGCGGGAGCGGCAAGTCGTCGCTCGCGTTTGACACCATCTACGCCGAGGGCCAGCGCAAATACGTCGAAAGCCTCTCTGCCTACGCCCGCCAGTTCCTCGACCAGATGCAGAAGCCGGAGGTGGACTTCATCGAGGGTCTGTCGCCGGCCATCGCCATCGAACAGCGCAGCTCCGGCTCCAGCCCGCGCTCCATCATCGCCACCACCACCGAGATTTACGATTACCTCCGCCTCCTCTACGCCCACATCGGCAAGCCGCATTGCCCCGACACCGGCGTGCCCATCGTCTCCCAGACCACCAGCGACATCGTGGACAAAATCCTCGCGCTGCCGCCCAAGACCCGGGTGATGTTGCTGGCGCCGGTCGTGCGCCGGCAAAAAGGCGAATTCCGCGACGTCCTCGAACGCCTCGGCCGCGAGGGCTTCGTCCGCGCCCGCGTGGACGGCGAGTTCGTCGAGCTCGGCGAGACGGCCGCGCGGGTGAAGCTCGACAAAAAGAAATTTCACACCATCGAAGCCGTCGTGGACCGGCTGGTGATGGACGAGAAAATCCGCGTACGGCTGGGTGATTCGGTCGAGACCGCCCTGCGCTGGGGCGAGGGCGTGATGTTCACCCTGCACCAGTCGCCGGACCAGTCCAAGGCCCAAGGCCCAAAGTCCAAAGTCGGCGAATCGGCAGCCAATCCGCAATCCGCAATCCGCAATCCGCAAGCGGGTGAATGGGTGGAAACCCTTCATTCCAACAAAATGTGCTCGCCCGCCACGGGCAAAAGCTACGACCCGCCCACGCCGAAGCATTTTTCCTTCAACGCTCCGGCCGGCGCCTGCCCCACCTGCCACGGCCTGGGCCAGAAGATGGTCTTCGATGAAGCCCTGGTCGTGCCCGATCCCGAGCAGGCGCTGGAAAGCGCCCTCCAGCCGTGGCGGCGCGCCGGCAAGCGGATGAACATTTATTACAAAGCCATGCTGCGCTCGGTGGCGGCCCACTTCAACGTGGCCCTGGAAACCCCCTGGAAGAATCTGCCGGAAGATTTCAAACGGGTCCTCCTGCACGGCTCGGGCGAGCAGGACGTGGATTTTCATTTCTGGCGGGCCGGCAGCCAGCACACCATCCGCCGCCCGTTCGAGGGCGTGCTGCCGAACCTGGAACGGCTCTATACCGAAAGCGAAAGTGAATTCGTCCGCAACCGCATCAAACCTTACATGAGCCCGCAGTTTTGCGACGTCTGCAAGGGCAAACGGTTAAAACCCGAGATTCTCGCGGTCACGCTGGGGAATGAAGAAAGTTTCAAGCTTCAAGTTTCAAGTGTTCAGTCCGGCAAACTGAAAACTGAAAACTCAAAACTGAAAACTTTTCCCATTCCAGGTTTGTCCATCATGGACGTCTGCGCGCTGCCGGTGGGTCAGGCCGACGATTTTTTTGCCGGCCTCAAGCTCACCGAGTTCGAGGAAAAAATCGCCCACGAAGTCATCAAGGAAATCCGCGCCCGCCTGGGTTTCCTCAAAAACGTCGGGCTCGGCTACCTCACGCTCGACCGCGAAAGCGGGACGCTCAGCGGCGGCGAGGCCCAGCGCATCCGGCTGGCCACCCAGATCGGCGCGGGACTGGTCGGCGTGCTCTACATCCTCGACGAGCCCAGCATCGGCCTGCACCAGCGCGACAACGACCGCCTGCTGGCCACGCTCAAGGGCCTGCGCGACCTCGGCAACACCGTGCTCGTGGTCGAACACGACGCCGACACCATCCGGCAGGCGGATTACATTGTGGACCTCGGCCCCGGCGCGGGCGTCCACGGCGGCCGGCTCGTGGCGGCCGGCTCCCTGCCGGAAATCCTGAGACATCCGGAATCGCTCACGGCCAAATACCTCACCGGCGAGCTGAGCATCCCCGTTCCGAAGAAGCGCCTGGCGCCAAGCGAAGAACGCGGCTGGCTGGAAGTGCTCGGGGCCCGGGCGAACAACCTGCGCAACCTGGACGCGCGGATACCCCTCGGCACGTTCACCTGCGTCACCGGCGTGAGCGGCTCGGGCAAAAGCACGCTGGTGGACGACATCCTGCGCCGCGCCCTGTTCCGCAAATTTTACGGTTCCAAGGAAACCCCGGGCGCCCACCGCGCGCTCAGGGGATTTGAGGTCATCGACAAGGTCATCGTGATTGACCAGACGCCGATCGGCCGCACACCCCGCAGCAACCCCGCAACCTATACCGGGATGTTCAACGCCATCAGGGATTTGTTTGCCCGGCTGCCGGCCGCGAAGATCCGCGGCTACGCCCCCGGCCGGTTCAGCTTCAACGTCAAGGGCGGCCGCTGCGAAAAGTGCGAAGGCGACGGGGTGTTGAAGATCGAGATGAATTTCCTGCCGCCGGTTTACGTGACGTGCGAAGTCTGCAACGGCAAGCGGTACAACCGGGAGACGCTCGAAATCACCTACAAGGGCAAGAACATCGCCGACGTGCTGGCCATGACGGTGGACGAAGCGGTGGCGTTCTTCCGCGCCGTGCCGCAGATTTACGAGCCGCTGCTGACGCTGGCGGAGGTGGGGCTGGGTTACATCGGCCTGGGGCAGGCGGCGACGACCCTGAGCGGCGGCGAGGCGCAGCGCGTGAAGCTGGCCGCCGAGTTGAGCCGCAAGGCCACCGGCCGCACGTTTTATATTCTGGACGAGCCGACGACCGGCCTGCATTTCCACGACGTGGCCAAGCTGCTCGAGGTGCTGTTCAAACTGCGCAGCGCCGGCAACACCCTCGTCGTGATTGAGCACAACCTCGACGTCATCAAGACGGCGGACTGGATCATTGATCTCGGCCCGGAAGGCGGGGAAGCCGGCGGCCGCATTGTCGCCGAAGGCCCGCCCGAGACGGTCGCCCGCTGCACCGAGAGTTTTACCGGCCGGTATCTGCAGCACGTCCTGCAACCGCAGTGAGATCATTTTATGAAAATCGCGTTGTTTGGCATCACCAGTATCAAAACCGGCAAGCATAACCTGAAAGACCCGCGCCTGGACGAGGCCCATAACCTGGTCGAGGCGCAGAAAAAAACCCACGCCCAGGTGGACGTGGTGGGCGAGGACCAGCTGGTTGACGCCGACGCCATCCTCGCGTCGGTGGAGGGCCGGGCGGACCTGATTTTGAAGGACCTGGAATTTGTGGAGACGCGCCTGGGCCGCGAGCCGCAGCCGGCCGAGCGCGCGGCGCTCGAAACAATCCAGGCGCTGCTCGAACAGGAGAAGTTCATCTTCAACGCGGCGCTGGCGCCGGCCGACCGGCAGGCGGTCGCCGCGCACAACTTTTTCACCGCCAAGCCGGTGACGGTGGCCGGGCCGGCGGACCTGGAGAATCCCGACGGCTTGCTGCTGCGCGCCTTTGCCGAGGCGGGCTACATCTGTTTTCTTACGGTCGGCGGCAAGGAGAACCGCGCGTGGCCCATCCGCAAAGGCATCACGGCCTGGGAAGCCGGCGGCACCATCCACACGGACATCCAGAAGGGTTTCATCCGGGCCGAAATAATCAGCTATGCGGATTTTGTGGCCGCGGGCGGCGAAACGCAGGCCAAGCGCGCCAATAAAATGCGGCTGGAGACCAAACAGTACGTGATGCAGGACTACGACCTGACCAACTTCCGTTTCAACAAGTAGGCGCCAGGGGCCGCCGGGACCGCGCTGCCGCGGAGCGCCGGCCACCCGTGGCATTGGGCGGTTTTCCCCAACAATTCCGGGCCGGTTGCGGCGGGACTGGCACTTAAACTGCTTTTATTTGCCTGTTTTTTGACCCATGAACTCAACCGACGACCACGCTCAAGAACTGATCGGACTGAATCATATCAGTCCGGAAAATTCCAATGGAAGCTCCAGCGGAAATTCGAATGGAACTTCCAACGGCAACTCCAACGGGAATTCCACCGACACCAGCCGGATGCACGCCCGCGGCGGGTTGGAAGTGCGGCTCGCTGAACTGGAGCGGCAGGTCGCGGAGCTGGTGGCCCAAAATGCCGAGTTGACCCGGGTCAACCAGGAGCAGGCCGGCGACCGCCGGCAACTCCAGGCGCTCCTGGACAATATTCCAGACCGGATTTACTTCAAAGACAACCAGTCCCGGTTTCTCAAGCTCAGCCGTTCGCTGGTCCAGCGGCTGGGGCTCACCGACCCGACGCAGGCCATCGGGAAAACCGATTTCGACTTTCAGCCGGAGGAGCGGGCCCGGGAATTCGCCGGGGACGAGCAGCGGATTCTCCAGACCGGCGAGGCCCTCATCAACAAGACCGAAAAGCAGGTCCTGCCCAACGGGGACGTCGCCTGGACCTCCACGACCAAGGCTCCCTTGCGGGACGCGGAGGGAAAGGTCATCGGCATCGTGGGCATCAACCGCGATATCACGGCGCAGAAACAGGCCGAGGAAAGGCTGCGCCAATCCCGGGACGAACTGGAACACCGGATTGCTGAGCGGACCGCCCAGATGGAGCAGGAGCGTTCCTTGTTGCGCCTGCTCATCGACCATATCCCCGATTGCATTTATGCCAAGGATCCGGAGGGCCGGTACGTGCTGAACAATCTGGCGCATGCCCGGGACTTGGGCGCGCCGGCGGCGGAGGACATGAAGGGCAAGAGCGACGCCGATTATTTTCCGCGGGAATTGGCGGCCCGATTCCTGGCCGAGGAAAAGAAGATCATCGAGACCGGTCAGCCGGCCATGAACCAGGAACAGTACGTCTGCAAGCCGGGCGATCGTTCAGGGAAGAAAAGCTGGTACATCAGCAGCAAGGCAATCTGGCGCGACGCCGAAGGCAAAGTCTTGGGCACGGTGGGCATCTCGCGCGACATTTCCGCGCAAAAACAGACTGAAGCCAAGCTGGCGTACGAACAGCAACTGTTCCAGACCTTGCTCGAGACCTTCCCGGACAACATCTATTTCAAGGATCTGGAATCACACATTGTGCGGGTCAGCCACTCGAAGGCGGAATCCACCTTGCACAGCACGCGCCGGGTCTATCGGGCCGCTCATCCGGGTGACAAACCTGACGAGTGGCCTCCCCACCTGGCCGACGTGCGGGCCTTTGAACAATGGCTGATTGGCAAAACCGACTTTGACACCTTCCCGGCGGAGCACGCGCGCACCGCCTTTGCGGAGGAACAGAAAATCATTCATACCGGCCAGCCCGTGATCGGCAAGCTGGAAAAGCAAACCTATGAGGACGGGACGAGCGCCTGGCTGCTCACTACCAAGATGCCCTGGCGTGACAGGGACGGGAACATCATCGGCACCTTTGGCATCACCCGAAACGTCACAAACCTCAAGGACGCGGAGGAGTCCCTGGACCGGGAGCGCATCCTGTTGCGCACGCTGATCGACAACCTGCCGGATTGCATTTATGCCAAGGACGCCGCCGGCCGCAAGCTCCTGGCCAATCCAGCCGACTTGAAAAATCTTCGCTGCACGAAGGAGGCCGAGGCGCTCGGCAAAACCGATTTTGATTTCTTCCCGAAAGACATCGCCGAAAAGTTCTGGGATGATGATCTCAAGGTGATCGGCGGCCGTCCGGTGATCAACCGGGAGGAGTTCTTTTATGACCAGGAGCACCAGAAGCGCTGGCTGCTGACCAGCAAGCTGCCACTGCCCGACCAGGACGGGAAAATCGTCGGGCTGATCGGCATCGGCCGCGACATCACCATCCAAAAACAGGTGGAGGACGCCCTCCGGCAAAGCGAGGAGCGGTTGCGCGAGGTTCTGCGGAGCACACGCTGCATCCTCAATTCCGGGGAAGTGACCGCTCCGGAAGACTGGCGAGGACGGGTCATGAATGAACCGCGGATTTTCGTCTGGGAGTTCCCGGTGTTGAATCTGGAGGCGGCGCAGGAGGTGTTCCCGCTCGACGTGCCTCCCGGCATGCAATACCAGGAGGTCTGGGCCGTGAGCCGCAACCAGGAGGATTTCGGGCACATGCACGAGGTCACGCGGGACGCGTTTCTCAACGACAAGCCGTTTTATCGCAACGTGTTCCGGTGCACCGACAAGCATGGGGTCGAGCACTGGATGCAGGAATTCATCACCATCCAAAAACTGGCAGAAAACCGTTGGCATGTTTTCGGCATCAACACCGACATCACCGACTTGAAAAAGGGCGAGAATGCGCTGCGGCTCAGCGAGGCCAAATTGCGCCAGTTCACCACCCAGCTGGAACGCAGCAACCGCGAGCTCCAGGACTTCGCCTACGTCGCCTCCCACGACCTCCAGGAACCCCTCCGCAAAATCGTCGTCTTCGGCGAACGCCTCAAGGAGAAGAACGCCGAGCAGTTTGCGCCCGAATCGCTGGATTACCTGGACCGGATGCAAAAGGCAGCGTCGCGCATGCAGACCCTGATCAATGATCTGCTCGCCTTCTCGCGCGTCACCACCAAGGCCCAGCCCTTTACCCGGGTCAATCTGGCCGAAGTGGCGGCCGGCGTGGTGGATGACCTGGAAGGGCGCATCGAGCTGGTCAAGGGCCGCGTGGAGATCGGCACCCTGCCGGTCATCGACGGCGAGCCGCTGCAGATGCGGCAGCTGCTGCAAAACCTGATCGGCAACGCCCTCAAGTTCCGCCGGCCGGAGGAGCCCCCGGTGGTCAAGGTGGACGCGCAGGTCATCGCCGACCCCGGCGCGCCCGACCGGCAGCTTTGCCGGCTGACGGTGAGCGACAACTGCATTGGGTTCGAGGAGAAGTACGTGGATCGGATTTTCAACGTGTTCCAGCGGTTGCACACGCGGAACGAGTACGAGGGAACGGGAATGGGTCTGGCGATTGTGCGGAAGATTGCGCTGTACCACGGGGGGGACATCACCGCTAAAAGCAAACCGGGCGAAGGCTCCACATTCATTTTAACCATCCCGGCGACGCACGACAAAGCGCCGCCAAACACCAAGAAAAACATCACCACCTAAACTGAGGAACCACACCAACCAAGGAAAGGCTGACCATGAAAACCGAAGGTAAAATGATAACCATTCTGCTGGCCGACGACGATCCGGATGATCGCCAGTTGACGCGCGACGCATTCGCGGAAAACCGTCTGGTCAACATGCTCCACACGGTGGAGGACGGTGAAGAACTGATGGAATACCTGCGCCGCCAGGGCCGGTACGCCGACCAGAAGAATGCGCCTTTGCCCGGCCTGATTCTGCTCGACCTGAACATGCCCCGCAAAGACGGCCGTGAAGCGCTCAAGGAAATCAAGGCGGACCCGGAATTACGCCGGATTCCCATCGTGGTGCTCACGACCTCCAAGGCGGAAGAGGACATCTTGCGCACGTACGACCTGGGGGTGAATTCCTATGTAACCAAGCCCGTCACCTTCAAATCGCTGGTCGAATTGATCAAGGTGCTGGGCCGGTATTGGTTCGAAGTGGTCGAGCTGCCGCCCGAAGAAAACTGAACACCCATGTCAGACGCTCCGGTCAGAGTCCTCCTGGTGGATGACGACGAGGATGATTATATCATCACTCGGGAGCTGATTTCACGCATTACCGGCCGGTATCGACTGGATTGGGTTAATAATTTCCCCGAGGGCCTGGACGCCGTCCGGCGGCGGGAACACGACGTCTATCTGCTGGACTATCGTCTCGGCGAACGGACCGGCTTGGAATTGTTGCGCGAATCCCAGCAGTTCAACCGGGCTCCGATGATCCTGCTGACCGGCCAGGGCGACCAGGAGGTGGACATGGAGGCCATGCGCTCCGGGGCGGCCGACTATCTCGTCAAAGGGCAGCTCAATGCCGACATTCTCGACCGCGCCATCCGCTATGCCATCAAGGCCAAACGCGCCGAGGAGAACCTCCGCCGCGACCGCGACCTGATCAGCCGCATCATGGAAACCAGCCCGGTGGGCATCGTCGTCGCCAATCAGGCCGGGACCATCACTTTTGCCAATCATCGGGCCGAAGAAGTGCTCGGTCTGGCCAAGGATGCGGTGGCGGCCGGAACGTGCAGTGTGCTGGACTGGCGAATCACGGACCCGGAGGGACACGCCCCGCCGGGATCGCAGCCGTTGCCGTTGAAAAAGGTCCTGGAAACCGGGCAACCGGTTCAGGATGTGCATCACGCTATTGATCGTTCCGAGGGACACCGAACCTTGCTGTCCACCAATGCCACCCCGCTTTTCGATGCCAACGGCAGGATTGACGGGATGGTCATTACCGTGGAAGACATCACCGAGCGTTTGATGCTGGAGGCCCAACTGCGGCAATCGCAAAAAATGGAGTCGGTCGGTCAATTGGCCGCCGGCGTGGCGCACGACATCAACAACATTTTAACCGTCATCCAGGGACATGCTGGACTGCTGCTCAACGCCGTTCAGCCCGGCACCGACGCCGTCCGCTCCGTCAAGCAGATTTCGGCGGCGGCGGAACGCGCCGCCAGCTTCATCCGGCAACTGCTCACCTTCAGCCGCAAACAGATTTTCCGATCAAAGATTCTGGATTTGAATGCCGTGCTGCAAAACCTCAAGAGCATGCTCCCGCGTCTGATCGGCGAAGATATTGCGCTGGAAATCCACTGTCAGCCGGACCTGCCCTGCATTCAAGCGGATGCCGGCATGGTGGAGCAAATCGTCATGAACCTGGCCGTCAACGCGCGCGATGCCATGCCCAAAGGTGGCAAATTCATCATCACCACGACCGCCGTGGAGGTGGACGCCGCCTATCTGAAGCAGCATCCCGAAGGCCGGCTGGGCTGGTTTGACTGCCTGACCGTCACGGACACCGGTTGCGGCATGGAGCCCAAGGTGTTGCAGCGGATTTTTGAACCCTTTTTCACCACCAAGGAAGTCGGCAAAGGTACCGGCTTGGGACTGGCCACGGTTTACGGCGTGGTTAAACAACATCACGGCTGGATCGAAGTGCAAAGCGAGGTCGGGGTCGGTACCACCTTCCGCATCCTGTTGCCGGTCGCCGGCAAAGCCAGCGACGTCCCAGACGTCCCTTCCGTGAAATCCGAAACCATCCGCGGCGGCAAGGAAACCCTCTTGCTGGTCGAGGATGAAGTGGGGTTGCTCGAGCTCGTGCGCGAGATTCTCCAGCAATACGAGTATCGCGTTTTGATTGCTTCCTCGGGAGTGGAAGCCCTGCGGGTCTGGGATGAATGCAACGGTCAGGTGGATTTGCTGCTGACCGATATGATCATGCCGGGCGGTATGACGGGAGGCGATTTGGCGGTGGAATTAAAAAAGCGGAAGCCGAGCCTCAAAGTCATCTATGCCAGCGGCTACAGTTCCGCCCTGACCGGAAAGGAATTCGCGCAAGGCGAAAACATCTTCCTGGCCAAACCGTATCAGCCCAACCAGGTGGCCCAACTGATCCGGGACACCTTGGACGGCAAGGTCAAAGGCCAACCGCACTCCGCCATCGCCCCAGCCAACAGCCCAACCCCACCGGTCCCGGCCATGGCCGGATAGCTGGCTTGAAACGCAACCGCTACCCGTCCCGTCATCCGCTTTGCGGCTGCCCGTCGCCGACCGGCTTCATCGCTTGATCTCCGCGGCCAACTCTTCCGCCGGGTAGGTCCAGATTTCCGCCAGCGTCGGGTGATAATGCGGCATCGCCGCCAGTTCGTGAACGGTCATCCGCTTGGCCATGGCGGCAGCGATTTCGTGAATGAGCTCGCCGCCCGCCGGCCCGACACATGCGCCCCCGAGGATCTCACCGGTCTTCGGATGAGCCAGCAATTTTACAAAACCGTCCTTGGCCTCCATGATGAGGGATTTACCGTGGTCATCGAATGGATAACTCGCCGCCCGGCAGGCAAGGCCGTTTGCCTGCGCCTCCTTTTCCGTCAGACCCACCCGGGCCACCTGGGGTTCGGTGAAAACGACCGAGATCAACAGGCGGTAGTCCATTTTTCGCGGCCGTTGCGGGTGCACAATGTTATGGCCCGCCATTTCACCTTGCTGAACCGCGAGGTGGACGATTTCGTGCGGGCCGGTGCAATCGCCCGCGGCATAAATATGCGGCGCGCTCGTTTGCAGGAACGCGTCGGCGACGATGCGCCCGCCCTCCGTGGCCACTCCGGCGCGGTCCAGGGCGAGTGAGGCCGTGTTGGGCGCGCGGCCCAGCGCGAACAGAATTTCGGCTGCCGAAACCGAGACGGCTTTGCCGTTTTGCTCGAAAGAGACCGTCTTCAGTTTTCCCCTCCGCCCGGCACCCAGCAACTTCGTCCCGGTAAAAACCCGTATCCCCTCCCGCCGGAAAACTTGTTCCATCACCTGCGCCGCGTCGGGGTCGAATTCGCGCAGCAGGTGCTCGCTGCGTTGGACCAGGGTCACTCGGACACCGAACCGGGCAAAGAACTGCGCGAATTCACACGCCACCGCCCCGCCGCCGAGGACAATGAGTGATTTGGGCAGGCGCCGCAATTGGAGCGCATCATCGCTGGTCAGATAGCCGACCGACCGGAGGGCCGGCAGGGGCGGCGGAGCCGCAACCGATCCGGTGGTAATGATGAAATGTCTGGCGGTGATTTGTCTCGAGCGCCCCTCGCCCCGTCCCTCTCCCCGCTGGGCGGGGACAGGGTGGCCGGAGGCCGGGTGAGGGGTAATCAATTCCAGCGTGTGCTTATCTACAAACCGAGCATTGGCCCGGATGAATTTGAATTTGCCGTTGGTGAGCTGGCCCCGGCGATAATCCGCAAAATCCCGGATAAGCGCATCTTTGCGGGCCATGACTTGGGTGAAGTCAAAGCCCACTTTGCCGGCGCGGATGCCCCACGGCTGGGCGTGACCCGCCAGGTGCAGGACTTCGGCGGCGTAAAGCAGCGCCTTGGTTGGCATGCAACCGCGCAGGATGCAAAGCCCGCCCACCTCCCGGCCGCCCTCGATGACGGCCGTGCGCCGTCCGGCGCCGGCCACGGTCCGGGCGGCCGCGTAACCGGCGCTGCCGCCACCCAGAACCACCACGTCGTAGTCGAACCGTTTCATGCCGGGAAGATGAAGCCAAATTCAAATTTGACAACCTGATTTAATGATTTAACGATTTGGTTTGGCAACCTATGAGCGAAATCATTTATCCGCGCAGCCCGCGCGAAATCATGGACGGCTGGAGTTACCTGCCGCGATACGTTGACAAAATCCGCCTGCATTTGGCGGGGAAATTGCACGCCGATTATCAGGAGAACTTCGGCAAGGGCTTCGACGGCCTGTGGCTTAAATACGCCGGCGTCGCCCACGAACAGATGATTGAGGTCGTCAAAAAGACCGTCACCGACGGCGAGGTCTGTGACTGGGTTCGCCGCAACGTCAAAAAATCCGCCGCCGACAAAGCCGCGCATCTGAAGGATTTGTTGAGCCGTCCGCTGCCGGGAGACGAAGCGGCGCTGGCCCGGCTCAAAATGCGCAAGGAGCAGTCCGGCATGGCCCATCGCGACGACATACAGACCTTTGTGGATTACATTGACGCGGACGAGAAACGGATTTAGCGCGCCGGGCGGCCGGATTCATTGCCCCGCGTAATAAGCGTCGATCTTGGCGCTGACGTCCTTGTAAGCGGCATCCATTTCGTAGATGAGCTTGAACTGCTCGATGGCTTCCTCTTTTTTGCCCATGGTTTCCAGCACGCTGCCAAGATTGTAAACGAGGTCCTTTTTCTCTTCGTCAAACACCACCTTTTCCTTGATGGCCTTCTGCAGCGTGTTGGCGGCCAGGTCGAACATCTTGCGCTTGGCAAAACATTGCGCAAGGAAGCTCATCGCGGCGAGACGCTTATGCGGATTGCCTTGCGCCTTTTGAAATTCGGCAATCGCCTCGTTAATTTTGCCGATTTGAAAATAAAACTGCCCCATCTCGAACCGGATCGCCAGGTCCGTTGGATATTTTTCCACCCGTTTCTGGCATTCGGCGACCTGGAAATTCAGTTTGTCCGCCTGAATCTTTGCTGATTGTTCGGCGTAATCCGGCGCGGCGGGATCCAGTTGTTCGAGTTGGTGGTCAAACCGCCGCACGTGCGTGTCGGCAATCGCGCGTTCGAGCGACGGGTCGTTGCCCATGTCGGAATTCTTGATCCGGTCAAAGAAGGCCAGCGCCTGATCAAACCGTTTTTTCTGCGCGTAAAGCTCGGCGAGCGAGCGCACCAGCTTGAGGTTATTGGGCTCGGTTTTGAGGCGCGCTTCGTATTCACCGATCAGCTTTTCCGTGATATCCTCGGACTTTTGCACGCGCGCTTCCTGCTCCAGCGAGGTGGCTTGCTGCTTGTCCTTTAAAATGTCGCGGTAAGATCCCTGGCCGCCTGCGAGCGCGTTGTAGCCGCCCTGATCCAGCGTTTTGCGGGCGGACAGGTCCTTGAGCGCCTGGTTCAACTCGCCGTCGTTCGGATTATTGCGCAGCAGCTCACCCAAAACCCTTTCCGCCTGGCTCGTGTCGCCCCCGGCGGTACCCACGGCGTAAGCGTATTCAATGGCCAGATTTTTGTCTTTGGGCGAGTTTCTCGCCATGATTTCGAGCGACATGACGGCGGTCTGTGGCAGTTCCAGTGCGTTTGCCGCGTCCACAACAATCCGGTGCCCGGCGGAGCTGTTCGGGTCCCCGTTCAAAATCTGCTCGGCAATGGCGAGCGCGCCCGCCGGGTTGCTGCGCAACACGGCCTGGGCCTTGAGCACCTGCGGCGAGTTGCCGGCGCCGCTGAGCATCCTTTTGAAAAATCCACTGCCCTTGTCGCCGGCTTTCTGGAATTGCGCCGACCGCAGCGCCCGGCGGCCGTCCAGAAACGCCGGCTCCTTTTCCAGCACCTGGTTGAACAGGGTGATGGCGTAGTCCACGTTTTCCCGCTGGGCGGCTTCGTTGGCCTTGTTGAACAGCACGCGCGCGTCACGCGAAATTTCATTGATGCTTTTCTCTGCCATAATGGTTTGCCTTGCTAAATCAGATTCGCGTCTGGGAGGGCAAAAATCAACTCGAAAGCCTCCCGCCTCAGCCGCACTGCGCCCGGTGCCGCAGGGCATGGTCCACCAGCACCAGCGCGGTCATCGCCTCCACCATGGGCACCGCGCGGGGCAGCACGCACGGATCATGACGCCCGCGGCCTTTGAGGGTCGTGTTGTGAAACGCTTCATCCACCGTGTCCTGCTCGTGCATGACCGTGGCCACCGGCTTGAACGCGACGCGGAAAAAGATCAGCTGTCCGTTCGAGATGCCGCCCTGGATGCCGCCGGAATAGTTCGTGGTGGTGAACACTTTCCCGCCCCGGGCGCGGAACGGGTCGTTATGCTCCCGGCCGGTGAGCGTGATGCCGCCGAAGCCGGAGCCGATTTCAAACGCTTTGGAGGCCGGCAGGCTCAACATGGCCTTGGCCAGATCCGCCTCCAGCTTGTCGAACACCGGTTCGCCCCAGCCGGCCGGCACGCTGCGCGCCACGCCTTCGACAATGCCGCCTACGGTGTCGCCCGCGCGCCGCATCTTCTCAATCAGCCGGATCATTTTGTCCGCGACCTTGCGGTCCGGGCAGCGCACGATGTTGGATTCGATGTCCTTGAGCTTGACGCGTTCCGGATCGACATCGGCGGCCAGGCGCTGGACCTGTTTGACGTAGGCCAGGACTTCGACGCCATGACGTTCCCGCAAAATTTTTTTCGCAATGGCGCCGGCGGCGACGCGGCCGACAGTTTCGCGGGCGCTGGCGCGGCCGCCGCCCTGCCAGTTGCGGATGCCGTATTTGGCGAAGTAGGTGAAATCCGCGTGCGACGGCCGGAACTTGGTTTTCATCTCGGCGTAAGCCTCGGGCCGGGCATCCTCGTTTTTGACCCACAGACAGATGGGCGTGCCGAGCGTTTTGCCGCCGAACGTGCCGGACAGGATTTGCACCCTGTCGGATTCCTTGCGGGGCGTGACAATCCTGGACTGTCCGGGCCGGCGCCGGTCCAAATCGGGCTGGATATCCGCTTCGGTGAGCCGCAGGCGCGGCGGGCAGCCGTCCACAATCACCCCTACGCCGCCGCCATGGGATTCGCCCCAGGTCGCGATGCGAAACAGATGCCCGAAGATGCTGGCCATGCGTTGATTGTAGGAGCCGGGGGAGCGCCGCTCAAATTAAAAAGCGGCGCATTCCGTCTTTGCTTCGCTGCGGTGCGAGAGGGTGGCCGGGCTTACAATCCGCTTGAAACTTGAAACCTGAAACTTGAAACTCACCGGCCATGAATCGCATTGAAGAACGGTTCGCGCGGCTCAAGCGCGATGGCCAAAAGGGCTTCGTCGTCTATATCGGCGCGGGCGACCCGAACCTGGCGGCCACCCGCCGGCTGGCCCTGGCCTTCGACCGGGCGGGCGTGGACGTCCTTGAGCTGGGTGTGCCGTTCAGCGATCCGCTGGCTGATGGTTTGGTGAACCAGCTCGCCGCGCAGCGCGGCCTGGAATCCGGCACGACGCCGCCGCGGGTGCTGCAAACGGTAAAAGCCATCCGGCGCCAGTCGCAAATCCCGATCGTCCTTTACATTTACTTCAACCTCATCCACCGCGTTGGCTTGAAGCGATTCATTCAATCTGCGGCCAGGGCGGGAGTGGATGGCCTGCTGGTGCTCGATTTGCCGCCGGAAGAGGCGGACCGCTACGAATCACTCATGCACCAGGCCGGTTTGTGCCATATTTATCTGGTGGCGCCCACGACGCCGGAAGACCGTATGGCTTACATCGTGAAACATGGCTCGGGATTTATTTATTACATTTCACGTGAAGGTGTGACGGGCATGCAGACGCGGGTGCCAGCCAACCTCGCCCGGCAAGTCGCCCGCATCCGCTCCCATACGTCCCTGCCGGTGGCCGTGGGTTTTGGCATTTCCAACCCGGAACAGGCAAAACGGGTGGCCTCATCCGCTGACGCCGTGGTGGTGGGCAGTGCGGTGGTAAATCAAATCGCCAAACACGGCCGGCTGCCGGAAATGGCGGACCGCGTCGGCAAATTCGTTGGTTCGCTGGGGTCGGCGGTGAAGGGCTGAGGACTCCAACCTGGTTTTGTGGCGCCGCCTATGGATTGGGGCTGGCGGATTGCCCGCTATCCTGGCTGTTGGCGGGTGGAGATTGAGAATTCTGGTCCGGACCCGATCTCTGCCCGCGCAGCCGCCGAGCCTCCCGGGCGGCTTGCTTTTGCTGATCCAATTGAATCTGTTCCGGGGTTTTGGGCGCGTTATTGACCTTTTCGTTGGGGTCGAAGGGGGGCACGTTCAGAAAATCCACGGCCTCCAGGTAGGCGATCTTGTCCGAAATGTCGTCGGTTGCGTCCGCTGCGGCTTTCAACGCCGGGATCGCATCGGTGCTGCCAAACTCTTTGGTGGCCTCAATAGCGGCTTCCCGGATTTCTTTATTGGTATTGGTCAGGTCGGCCAGGATGTTGGAAAGGGAGACGGAGTCGTCTTTCGCGGCCAATTCATAGAGGCGGTCCACCTCGGCGTTAATAGCCGCCTGGCGTTGTTCGGGCGTCAGAGGTTTGGTGGCCACAACTGGTGCCGCAGGAAGGGATGCCGGCACAGGTTCGGGCGGCGGGGCAGCGGTGGCGGAGAGGCTGGTCTCAGCTGGGGGGACGGCCGGGGCGCCGGGTATGGATGCCGGTTCGGGTGGGGGAACGGGTCGGCTACCCAGATATGGCTTCAAAAGCAAAGCTCCACCCAGGATCAATGCCGCCAGTAACAACAGTGTAACCACAAATTTCGGTCTCATATTCCAGTTTCAAACCGGGCTTCAGCCTAAACAAAAAACCAAGACAAGCAATGCCTGTCTTGGTTTGAGTGAGAAAAAGTATGCTGGCAATTAGTCTGCCCAATACCAGACTGAGTACGGGATCTGTCCCGATAACGGCTGGCCAGTGCCCTTGAACGTCGCATTGCCACTGCTGACGCCATCGTCGCTGTTCAAAATCTCGCCATAGCCGCCACCCTTTGAACTGATGGTCATCGTGGTGGTGCCCGAGCTGCTGGCGCTCGCCTTTAAGGTGCCGGTGCCGTAATCCTGGTAGATCTCCCAGTAGTTGGTATTCAAGTCATAGCCATAGATGTCCAGGTAGAACACGATCACGTCGCTTTCGCTGCCACCGCTGCCGCCATTGCCTTTGAACGACGTGGCAATGTCCTCGACGTACGCGTAAGCAATCCCGCTCAGGCTGTGGTAATAACCCAGGCTGTTGGTCAGGTAAGGATAGTAGCTGCCGTAAGGATCCCAAGCGATTCGGACACCCTGCGGCGGGTTTGTGCCGGTGTAATAGCGGACGGTGTTGGTGACCATCATCAGCACCTGCTTGAGGCTGACGGACTTCTTGAGATACTTGGCCGGGCTGGAAAGGGTGGAATAATTCGTGGTAACGGTAATCGTCGCGCTGAGCGACTTGAGGTCCAGCGGGAAAGCGGATGCTTTGCCTGCGCCAAAGGCCATGGCCCCCGCCACCGCGGCACAGAGTAAAACTTTCGTTAATTTCATATTCTTTTTGTCCTTTGTTTGGTTGTTGTTGTTGGTTGAATCGCCTGTTAACTCGTTCCTCGTCAGCTATAAAAAGCCGAACTTTCCTAAAATTGTATGGTTGTGGATAATTTTGTCAACAAAGAATTTATTGGCCTTTCAGGCTCAAAACCGGGGAGATACGGCCGTAAACCGTTAAGCCTCCCGGGTTGGAATGTCATCAAAAATCTGAATGGTATTATTTAGTAAGATTAAACAAAACTGCGGTCGTGTCCTGGTCTTAATCAAGGAGCCGGGCGTTTTTTTGGGGCGTCGGGTCACGATCGTGCCAGAGCCAATCCGGCCGGTTGGGATGACCGCGGAGGGTGGCGATGAACTGACCCAAACATTGCCCCTTTCAGTCCTAACTGTTCCGATTGGCGCCCCCTCCGTTTTCCCTGAAAACTGAAGCTTTTGCTGATATTTCGGGTGTTCCAGGGCCCCGCTGGCGCTCTTGCTTGATAAGAAAATGGAAAAATCCTGTTGACAATCCAGACCTGAATCCATAATAATACACCAGACGTACAAATCAGAAACGGTTGGCTGTAACTCAGAACTTTTAAACGCTAAATACTTATGAAAGGTTTCACTTCATTATCCACGGCGGTAGCTCTGTTCGTTGGTAGTTTTGCCGCAATGGGCAGTTCGGTTATCTTCAACGAAGACTTTGACGGCGGCTATGCCGGTGCCTTTGGCACCTCGCAATATTTCGGCGGCCCCCCGAGCGCATACGCCAATGCCGTCCAGAGCAGCGGCGGGAATCCCAACGGCTGCTGGCAGGAATACATGACCACCGCCGGGTGGGGCGATTACTATGCCGGACAATTGCAGCTGATGACGGTTAGCGGGAACACGGATCCTGTCGCCGCCAATTATACGTTGACCTTCGATGCCATGGGCAGCCAGGCCGCCAATATTCAGCTCGGGCTGCAATCCTGGCAGAACAATTATTTTGGCGGGTCCCAGCTCATCAATACGACCCTCAATTTCACGCTGAACGCCGCCAATACCTGGCAGACCTTCAGCGTAAACCTGGGGACGATCAGCGGGGCCGATCCGACCGGTGCGACCTGGCAGCTGAACTTCCAGCTCAATTCGTGGCAATGGGGCGGCCCCGGCAACACGGACACCCTGACGGTGGACAACATCGTGCTGACCAACGCTGCCGTTCCCGAGCCGGCCACGTTTGCCCTGGCGGGTCTGGGCTTGGCCTCGCTGTTGATCATCCGACGCCGTCAATAAATCGCTGCCGTTCTCGTTCTTCTCCCCGCCCTGCGCTGCCGGGCGGGGTTTTTTATTGAAAACAGATTTTGCGTTTCCGGACGGGCCCGTGTTCAATCCACGGTAATGAAATCGCGATCCGATTCCCAAAACCGTTTTGTCATCATCATGGCCGGCGGGCGGGGCGAACGGTTCTGGCCCGTCAGCCGCGAGCGGAGGCCCAAGCAGCTGCTCACTCTGCTGGGCCAGCGTTCGTTTCTCCAGCAGGCGGTTGACCGCGTGCTGCCGCTGGTGCCGGCCAAAAACATTTTCGTCATCACCAACCAGACGCAATTGGCCGAGGTCCGCAAGCAGTTGCCCAAGGTTCCCCAGGCCAATCTCATCGCGGAGCCGGTCGGCCGCGACACCTGCGCGGCGGTGACCCTGGGTGCGGCCCTGGTGGGCGCCCGTTCCACCACCGGGGTCATGGCCGTGCTGCCCGCCGACCATGTCATTCCTGAGGAAAAAAAGTTTCAGCAGGTGCTGGCCGACGCCTTTGACCTGGCCAGCCGCGGTCAGGCGATTGTGACAATCGGGATCAAGCCGACTGAGCCGGCCACGGGTTACGGTTATATCCATGTGGGCCAGCCGTTGCCGCCGCCGCAAGGAGTGAAGAAATACAAAACCACCTTCTTCCGCGCCGAACAGTTCGTCGAGAAGCCGCATTTCGATCGCGCGCTCGAATATCTCAACAGCGGCCAATATCGCTGGAACGCGGGCATGTTCATCTGGTCGTTTGTGACGGTCACGGAAGGCCTGCAGAAGCATCAGCCGGAGATGTACGCCGCCTGCCAGCGCTGGTTCAAGGTGGCCAAGCAGCCGGCGAAGCTGGCCAGGGTGCTGGCCAAGGAATATCCCGAAATCAGGAAAATCTCGATTGATTACGCCCTGATGGAAAAAGCGCAGAACGTCCTCGTGGCCGATGGGGCTTTTGAATGGGACGACCTCGGTTCGTGGACGGCGTTGGCGCGACATCTCAAGGCCGACCCGGAGGGCAACTGCGCCGTGGCGGACTTCATCCACGTGGACGCCGCGCGGAACGTCATCTACGACGCGCGCGTCAAGAACCGCACGCCGATCGCCGTGGTCGGCTTGCGCGATTCCATCCTGGTCCAGACCGACGACGCGGTTTTGCTGGCGCACAAGAGCCAGGCGCAGAAGGTCAAGGAACTGGTCCGGAAACTCGGCGAGGACGCGAAGCTCAAGAAGCTGGTGTAGCCGCGCTTGTGAAAGCGGGGATGGGATGGTCGGGTGGCCGGAGTCCGCATTTTAACAAACCCGGCTACGATGGAGGGCAGGCCATAACTCCGCATGTTTATAAATGCGGCGGCGAAGCGAGCTCATTTTCCTCCTGTTCAACTGTCGGTGTTGTGCTATACTCATCGCTCGCGAATTACAATTCATGCAGCATATTCGAAACATCGCCATCATCGCACACGTGGACCACGGCAAGACGACGCTCGTGGACTGCCTGCTCAAACAGTCGGGCACCTTCCGCGCCAACGAGGCCAAGGCCAGCGAGGAACGCATCATGGATTCCATGGACCTCGAACGCGAAAAGGGCATCACCATCCGCGCCAAGAACGCCGCGTTCAAGTACAAGGATTATCACGTCAACATCGTGGACACGCCCGGCCACGCCGATTTCGGCGGCGAGGTCGAGCGCATCATGAACATGATTGACGGCGTGTTGCTGGTGGTGGACGCCGCCGAAGGCCCGCAAGCGCAGACGCGCTTCGTGTTGCGCAAAGCGCTCGAGGCCGGCGCCAAGCCGATCGTGGTCATCAATAAGATTGACCGCGACAATGCCAATCCGAAAAAAGTGCTCGACCAGGTGTTTGAGCTGTTTATTTCGCTGAACGCCACTGACGAGCAACTGGATTTTCCGTTCGTCTATTGCTCGGCCAAGGCCGGCTACGCCAAACTGGATCTCAAGGATGCCAGCGACTCGATGGTTCCGCTGTTCGACGCCATCGTGAAGCATATTCCGCCGCCGCGCGCCAAGGCCGGCGATGGTTTCCAGGTGCTGGTTGCCAATTTGGATTATTCGGACTATCTCGGCCGCATCGCGTTCGGCAAGATCATGGCCGGCAAGGTGAAGGTGGGTGACGCTGCCAGTTGCCTGCACGGCCATGGCAAGATCACCCCGGGCAAAATCACGATGATTTACCATTTCGAAGGGTTGAAACGCATCGAAGTTCAGGAGGCGCATGCGGGCGACATCGTCGGCATCACCGGGTTCGAGGAAGTGTTCATCGGCGAGACGATTGCGGACAAGCCGGAACGCGGCGCGCTGCCGTACATCCCGATTGATCCGCCGACCATCCAGATGGAATTTGCCGTGAACGACGGACCGCTGGCCGGCC
>Ga0335069_10000146_pt1 | contig 119223 bp, 148 predicted proteins | sample Lox_Sample_11_FD_206714 | JGI IMG/M metagenome (GOLD analysis project Ga0335069, IMG submission 206714) | Soil microbial communities from Loxahatchee National Wildlife Refuge, Florida, United States - Lox_Sample_1.1 | ecosystem: Environmental > Terrestrial > Soil > Wetlands | place: USA...
GTTGCCATGTTCTATTCGACAGTGCCGCCTGCCGCACCGCCGAAAGAGCATCGCTCCGCGCCCACCTCGCCGCTGCGGAGAAGGAGCGCGACGAGGCCCGCAAGCGGGTGGAGGAGATGGAGAAGGTTGTGAAGGCGGCAGAAGCCTACGTCTCCGCTTGCGTGTGTGCGGCGGTGATGGATGACGACGAGGCTGGGTTTCACGAGGCCAACGCGGCTCTCCAACGAGCCGTGAATGAGATGCACGACTCCGCGCTCGATCCCGCCGGGAAGGGGGAAACGTGACCCGCGACGAGATGGAAGCGAAGGCGAGGGAGATCGTGCAGGCGTTCGAAGGTCGCCTCGTGGACCCGCACTGGCTGATCCTCAAGGCTCTCCAGCAGGCGCGGGAAGAAGCGATTGAGGAGGCGGCGAAGGTGTGCGAGGAGAAGATCCGCGCCCTCGCGGCGGGCGGGAAGGGGGAGGGGTGAGCATCTGGGACAAGTTTGCCAAGGTCTTCGCGGCGCTCGATGAGGTCTGCGTCGAGGCCGACCGTCACGAAGACCACGGTCACGGTGAGCAAGGAGGCGCGGCGTGGGGAATCAGGGAAGGGGAAGGGATGAGCGTCGATATGGAATTGGACCGGCTCATCAACGAGGCATGGGAAAAATGCGGGTCGGATAGGCTATGTGACGGCTGCATCCTGCGTCTAGCGAAGGCTATCCGTATCGCAACCTTGAATAAAGCCGCAGATATGGCGGCCGCGAGATGCCGGAACCATCCGCGGACCACGACGTGTCCGGGCTGCGAAGCAGCAGTAGAGATTCGCGGTCGTGCCGTCGCCGAGAAGGAGGAGTGGTGACCTGGAGCTGTCATATCGATCTCTGGATCCAAAGCGCTTCTTGCTACACACAAATCAGTCCCGATACGCTTTGGGCATTGGCAGTCACTACCTTCGCCGTCGCCATCGTCCTTTTCGTTATTTTTCGCAAAAAGTCTTGACCCCATCAATTTCAGGCGGTAGTATCAGCATCAGGAGGTCCAAGATGAACTATGCGAAGCGAGTGGTCCAGGCCCTGATGACGAGCGGATACATGGACGAGGATGCAGCCAAGGAACTGGTGGCCGCGAACGCCGCGATCGTGATCGCCGGCGGGATGAACGGAGATCCCGCGGAAGATGTCGCGCACGACCTGTTCCTGATGCTCGGCCTCGGTCTCGGAGAGGAGAACTGATGAAGATCACCTTCGACGTCAAGAAGGTCACGGTCATCGAACGGGGATTTCTAACGGATATCGTCATCCTGCACACGGATCTTCCCACGCCGGTGCCGGGAGTAACTCAGGACGATCTGACCGTAGAATTCCGCGCCTACTCCGGGAAAGGATCGGAATACGTTCGGGAGAACTTCCCCGGGATCCCGATGGAGATCGTAAAGGCGTAAACACACACGGGTTCGTAGCTCAAGTAGGCAGCAATGCTGAAAGCCATCCTAGTGATGGTAGGAGAGCACCGCCACCAGGCGGGGGATGCTGGTTCGAATCCGGCCGGACCCACCAAAAACGAAGATAGAGTGGTAGACAGCTAGTCCCTGTTGGTCTGACAGTAGGAGAACTTGCAAGCGAAACATTGGGATGACGACCTGACGAAGAACTCGCTGGTGCCAATTCTACTGTTGCGGGTTCGAGCCCCGCTTAATTTTTCGGAGTAAACGATGGCAGGTTTTGGAACGAAAAAGATGCTGGGGCGGCCGCAGGCCGAGCGCGAGGCGAACTGCCAAGCGCGCCTAGCTGCGTTCCGGGCCATGCCGAAGGAAGCCCGGGTCCGTCAGTTCCTGGAGGGCATGAATTATTCCTTCCAGGGTGGGTTCGGTGGGGTGTTCCACAACGCCAAGACGAAGTCGAAGGACTCCGGGCTGCCGGCGGACGTGGGGAACCTGTATCGGGAGGCCAGGGATTGGGGCTATGCGGCTTTCGCCGTCGAGAAGGCCGGCCACGTCGACCTGGCTACGCACTTCGCCGTCCTGGCGACCCGGGCTTCCTCTAAGGCAACAGGCATGATGGCGACGGGCTGGGTGTCCGACGCCGGGGTCGACAATTGAAGAAAGGCACCCACTTCCTCGTGGGATTCCTCGTGGGCCTGATCCTGGCCACGGGGATGTGGGAGCCTGTTGTCCAGCGGAGCACCGAAATCACCAAGCGCGTCCTGGAGGATGAGCGCGACCTCTTCGACTGCAACGCATCCCGAATCGAAGGCGAAGCGCTCTACCAGGAACAAGTCCTACTGATGCGAGGGAAGAAGAAGCCATGAAGTCCATCTCGGCTACCGACGATTCGATCATCGCTTTCGTCCTGCGTTACGGGAGTATCGCGCCCAACATGCTGGAGCGCCTCTCGCCCCTCGGGATACTCGTCCTGACTCACCTGATCAACGTCGAAATCGGACTAGAGAGTCCGTGGGAGAACCCGTGAACGAACATACGATGCAGCAAGGCAGTGGTGTGGGCCCTGAGTGGAATAGGGTCATCGTGATTCCACCGGAGAAGGAGCGCGCTCCTTTCAAGTCCGGGATCTACGATACTCACATCGACATGTTCGGTCATCCAATCTTCAAGGCGATAATGCCCAGCGGCGAGCCTATCATCGATGTCGGCGGCCTGGCCCAAGAACTGCTGAAGGACATGCAGCTCTTCATGAGTAATCGCTCGAAATACCTGAAGCTCAAGCTCCCCCATAAACGCGGCTACCTGATGCATGGCGATCCGGGATGCGGCAAGACCAGTATGATTCGGCTGGTCCAGCGACTTTTCGTCGAAAAGTTCGGTGGGACCGTGCTTCACATCCGGCACGTTTCCTGCTCGCAATTCTACGACGAAGTGCACAAGGTCGATCCCATGATGCCGATTATGTTCGTGATCGAGGACCTCGACAACTACCTGAGCAGCTTCGAACCCCAACTGCTGGAATTCCTCGATGGCGCCGAGAGCCTGGACAACGTAATCCTGCTGGCGACCACGAACTACCTACAGAACGTGCCGGATCGCGTCCGCTCGCGCCCTTCACGCATCGATCGGCTGTTCGCGGTCGCCAAACCCAACACGGAGGAGCGCCAAATCTACCTGGCCGGCCTCGGTGCGACTGGCGAGTATCTTTCCACGCTGGTGAGCTACTCCGAAGGGATGTCCTTCGCGCAGGCCAAGGAACTCTTCATCGGGACGGCGATCTTCGGCAACTCCATCAACGAAGTCGCCGAGCGCCTCAAGAACCTACCTGATGAAGCCCTCATGGAAGAAGACGAAGCCGACGAGGATTACCCTGGACAAGGCAAGGTCGCGGTGTCGCCGACAGATCTGCGTTGAAAGACTCCACGGGGGAAAATCTTGACTTCCACAACCAACGATCGTATCCTCTAGGCCATGAAACGCGTCTACATCCTCTCCGGTCTCCCTGGCATGGGCAAGTCTACGCTCGCCAACGTTCTTCTTCTCGGTCACGTGGGGTTGGGGCATATCGTCTCCGCCGATCACTACCTGGTCAATGAGGACGGGAAATACGAGTGGTCCGTGGAGCGCCTCAAGAACGCTCACGCGCTCTGTCGTCGGCGCTACTTCAGCCTCATCGCCGAAGAGTTGGAAGTCGTTGGGGATCGAATCGTCATCCTCGACAACACCAACCTCGCCAAGCGTGAGTTCGCAGAATACAAGCGCGCGGCCGAGGATCACGGTTGGCAGGTTTTCGAGATCTGCGTCGGGAATCTCGACGTCGACACCGCCGAGAAGCGGAACACTCACCAGGTGCCGCGAGCTACCTTGGAGAAGATGCGGGATCGCCTCCGGAGCCGCTGGGCGACTGGGTGAATGCCGGGGACTAGCGATAGCAGTAAAAATCTTTTCCCGATGAACCCGAACAATATTTCGGTCGACCATCGGGTCAGGCACTACGCTCGTCCAGATCTAGGCGTGGGCATCGTGGAGTCTATCAACCAACAAGCAGGCGATGCCTTCATCCGTTGGGCAAATGAGGACTACAAAAGCCTAAAGATGCACTACCTGACCTACCTGTATCGAGATCCGCTGGACGTGATCTACGGGATCCTGGACGAGCTTACGAAGCAGTCTTGACTTCGTCCGCGGTCTTTTCGTCGAGACGATCGCGAAGATAAGTCGCCGTCGTGTCGAGCGGTCCAACGATCAGCCGTTCCGCGTTCTCAAATCCTAGCTGATAAGCAACGCACTCGGCGCACGTCTTTTCGCCTGCTTCATCGTGGGCGCAGTGATAGAGGGCCATTAGCTCTCCTTCTTCGTCTCGTGAGCTGGCGCGGCTGCCTTGGCTTCTGCCTCAACGGCAGCGATCGCGGCACCGATCTCGCCCATCAGGGCGTTCACGGCCGGAAGATTCTTCACCCCACCGGTCTTGAGTGCGAGATCGCACAGGTTGTGAATGGTATCGAGGGCGTTGTTGGATAGTTCAAGCTTCATGGTGCTATTTTACCAGATTACTCAAAGTAGCCATTGACCGTTACGTCCCCGCGAATAACCTGCGACGCGGTAGCGGTGCCGACAGGAACCTGAAGGATCACGTGGAAGAAGCGAGATGCGTCCACGCATAGCGGCGGGCTGAAGTTCATAACGACGTCGGACGCAGCAGCACCGATGGCGGCGCCAACAATAAAACCTTGCGTGCCCAGGGGAATACGGCGAGGTGCCCAAGTTCCGGCGCCGTCGGCGGTCGCCAGCGAGACAGCGGAAGCATTCACGCCAACGCCCCAATCGAGGATCGTTGCTGTAGTCGCTACCGCCGCTCCGGTGTTGATAGCCGAAATCTTAACCGAGGTAACGTAAAGCTGATATCCCGCCGGCACCTGGTAACCAAATAGCGCAAAGTCCGTCGCAGCACCGGCAGGAGCGGCGAACTGATAGCGACCCCCTAGGGTCGTGTAACCAGCGGCGGTATTCGATAGTGTAGCGCTGGAAGGACTGGCGGAGTTCGCATGGTTCGCCGTCTGTCCGAACGCAGTGATCGGCGACTGGTAGGCACCCAGTCCGCGGCCGACTTGCACGTCCGCCCACTGTTTGTTCCAGTTGATATCGAGCTGAGCTACCGAAACTGAGGCAATCGAGAGCTGAGGAGCCAACGCCGGCGCGGAACCACCGCTATATACTCGCGCGAATATCGGCATCCTAGTGGTGCTGGACTGAGAGGGGTTCGTTCCCGGGGTCAGCGTAGCCACCAGGACTTCATCGACGAAGAATAGGCTCTGAGCGTTCGTCGTTCGAACAATCTCGAAAGTGTGGTAGGCCGCGGAAGGAGTGGAGAGAGCTTGCGTAGTTTCCGTGCCGTTGAAGTTAACTACCGCCTGGAAAGCAGCGCCAGTCCAGCGGAAGAAGGAACCATCCGTAGGGGCGGCGGTCGTAGCGACTACGCCGAAACCTAGCTCACCTACGGCGTTAGTTTCAGGGAGGTTGACGGGCTTGGCGTAGAATCGAGCCGACACGCCGAAGTTGCCGAGGCGAGCTGGATTCTTGATCGAGTTGATGATCGCGTAAACGCTAGTAGCGATCGATCCACCGGCGTTAAGCAGGATTCCGTTCGCTAGAGTCTGCGTGATCGTCATCGTCGAAGTCGACTGGAGCCAGATATTCGTGTTGATCGCCGTGCCATCAACCGGATCCCAGATGTAGAGGTCATCTAGACCGCAACGCTGGCGACCGCCCGACGGTGAAACGAAGGCTTTGTTGCCGTTCGAATCCGTCATCGGTCCGATGTAGTTACCGGACTGATCATAGATCGATGTCCGGGCGGCTTTCGACGTCGGGTCTACCGTGAGGAGGTCAATTGTCGCGCCACTTTGAATGATAGCCATGTTGTTACCTTAAGCCGAGACTGCGTAATTGAATTTGATGTTCCCTCTTATCGGACCGCCCTTGGGAGGACAAACCCAATAAACCCTGATCGTAGTTGAGTTTACCACATAAGCTGTAGCCAGAACTTGATCCATCTCAGCCTCGTCCGCCTGATCACCTTTCCCGGTGTAAGGACCGGCGGCTTGCTGGATCAGGACTGGTTTCCCGGGGGTAAGTCCGGAGGAGGTAATGTCAAAAGTGCCGCTATATTGAGGGACTCCACCGCCGATGGAGGTTTCAACGGTCGTGAGGGTAAGACCGCCCCCGGGACCACCACCCGGAACGTTGACGGTAGCTGTATCGCCAGAAACGGTAGCGGTGACACCCGCGCCTGTGAAATCCAGGGAGTGCACTACCCCCTGGGAAACGCCTTCATCTCTGACTTCCACTCCTGAAGGGTTATAAACCGGCATTAGCTAAATTCCTGAATCGATAGATTGCTAGCGGCGCCGCCGGCGATCGCGTTAACTGCTTGAGTTGTAAACGTATATTCGTCCATGACGAAAGTGCCGCCGTTCGCCAGAAGAGAAATACCGCTACCGAGGACTGCAGCGTTCGCGCCGAACGCGATCGAGATCGTCTTGTTGGAGGTATTCACCAAAGTTAGACCCTTACGCGAGGCATTCGCTGCGACTGCAGTGCCAGAGGCAATCCCTACAGACGCAGACGCAGGCGCCGAAGGCGTGAGAGCGGTCTTGGTGCTGACCGCAAGAGTCGACTGATCGCTGGCGATCGCCACCGGGATGGAAGACGCCATGGCCTTCTGGCCGATGGCCTCGATCGATCCACCGTTGGCCGTCAACCGGAGATTGACGCCGATGTTCCATTCCGTGCCAGCGCCGGAGTCAAGATCGAAGGTCTTGGTAATCGAGTTGGTGCCATCAGTTAGGCGAACGTTCCAGTTACCCGACTGAGCAGCCTGCACGGCGAAAGTGCCATTATTATCGACCGTGAGGCTGCCGGCATTATCGTCCACGTGGACGACGTTCGTGATACTCGTGACAGTGCTTACAGTCCCGATATTCCAGGTGCCGGATTGTGACACAGGGAAAGCAGCCTGGTCCGAGGCGATCACCACCGGGATCGAGTTGGTCATCGTCTTCTGACCAACCGAAGGAGCGGTGGAGCCTAGCCAAGAGCTTACGTCCGATCGCAGGCGGCCGGAGAGGTCCGTCGATAGCAAGACTTCATTGCCTTCGGACCAAGTGGGCGCGGCAGCATTCGCAATCGCAACGAGCGCACCAACGTTGGTAGCGCCCGGGGCGGCGTTGTTGTTCGTCTTGTCGCCGCGGACGTTAACATTGAGTCGACCATTCGAATCACCGCTAGCCGACTGGATGTTGACACCGTCGTCAACCATCATCAGGGTGCCAGTGGCAGTGCCACGGGCGGTGCCATCGGCATACTGCTGACCACCACCAAAAGTGGTGATCTGGTTGCCGGAGGCATCGTAGACCGCGACGTCCAGGATCTGATGGTTCGCGCCAGAAGGCGTGGAGGTCACGTCCGCTGCGATAGTAGCGCCTTTCGCGCCACCACGGACGATCGATTTCTGGGTGCCGTTAGTCTGATTAGCGCTCGTGGCGAGCGTAGAAAGAGCAGCATCCAGGTTAACGTTGTCGATCGTCAGACTACCGGCGTTGTCATCGACATGGACGACGTTCGTGATCGAGGTGACGGTCCCGATGTTCCAGGTGCCGGACTGAGAGACCGACCACGGGGCTCCGCCCTGGTTGGCGGTAACCGTGCCATCAACCGTAATCGAGTTACCACCGTCCTGGATATTGACCGCGGCCGCGCCGGCGCCATTCGTCGCTAGAACACGCTGATTGCCAGCGAGATCCACCGACAGGAGAACTTCATTGCCTTCGGACCAGGTGGGCGCGGCAGCATTAGCTACCGCCACCAGGGCGCCTAGATTATTAGCCCCTGGAGCTGCGCTGTTGTTAGTCTTCGATCCGGCGGCCGTTACCGTCCAGGAACCAGACTGAGAAACCGCCAGAGCCGATTGATCGCTGGCCAAGGAGACCGGCAGCGAGTTGGCCATCGTCTTCTGACCGACGGTGGGGGCGGTGGAACCTAGCCAAGCGCCAACATTGGCGTCGAGACGACCACCCACGAGCGACGACGGTAGCTGAGATGTATCAATCGTCAACGAACCAGCGTTGTCATCGACATGGACGACGTTCGTGATCGAGGTGACGGTCGTGACGGTAGAAACCGTCCCAATGTCCCAGGTGCCGGACTGAGATACTGGTAGTGCAGACTGGTTGCTCGCGAGAGTGACGGGCACCGAGCTAGCCATGGTCTTCTGACCAAGGGAAGTGGCCGTTCCACCCCAGGAAGTGATATCCGAAGTCAGAGAACCCGCTGGATCGACGAGAACATCGATCCAAGTGCCACCGCCGGCGGTCGAACGACCTACGAGCGCAGATCGGCTCAGCCGCGCAAGCGATTGATCTGTCAGTGTAGACGTAAGAGTGATGACCTCGCCAGTCGTGCCGGCAGACCAACACGCAGTCGTGATCTGGAGGTTCGTCGCATCCGATGCCGTCTTACTGACGTCCAAAGTGATCGGGAGGTCAGGATTCTGAACCGAAGGCAACGTGCTCGTATTAGGCTGCCGAATCGTATGGAAAACGATCCAAGCGCCATCGGGCGAGAGAATTTCAAAGATGATAGGAGCCGAACCAAACCAACCAAAGCGGATGCGGAAGAGGTTGGACAGCGTCTTATCTACCGCTTCCAGAACACCGCCGCGGGTAAAGGCACTGCCAGCGGAGCCGTCGAGCGGATCGCCGTTGAAGCTCGCCTGAGGGACGTTTACATCGACACCAGCGGAGCGCTTCGTAATACCGAAAGACAGTCCCTCGTAGCCTACAAAGAAGCCGTTGCTGGCATCGTAGAGGCCAATGCGCTGATACGAAGACGCAGACGTCGGGGTCGTGAAAGCTGCCGTAAATTCGACGTAAGTTTCGTTGCCCGGACGATAACTCGTGTTTGCGAGACTGACGCCCTTGGACGAAGAAGTGACGCCAACGCCCGTCTGGAAAACAGCGTGTCCGTTAGCAATCGCCGCCGAACCCGTGCCGGTGTTGGTCAGCGTGACGAGCGAGCTAAGCGTGCCAGTATCGAGCTTGACCTCAACCTGGTTGAGTCGGGTCGTTCCGACTGAAGCACCGAAGATATCGCGATCGCGCGCGACGATCGCGATGGATTGATCGCTAGCGATCGTCACCGGGATCGAGTTGGCCATCGTCTTCTGACCGACGGTGGGGGCGGTGGAACCTAGCCATTTCGTGACTTCTGCAGACACTACATCAGCGTTCGTGAGCGCCCGAATGGAGCGCGGATCGATCGCAGCACCCCCGTGGTAGAGCTGGACGTCGACGCCCTGATGGTCCGCACCTTCAGCGGTAGACGTGATGTCCGCGGGCGTCGTAGCGCCTTTGGAGCCACCCCGGATGATGGTTTTGGCCGTGCCGCCCGTGAGCGTAGCATCGAGCGCCAGACCACCGGTCGTGCCGATGTCCGCGGTGACGGTGCCCGTGACCGTAACGGGGTTCGTGATCGAAGTAACGGTCCCGATATTCCAGGTGCCAGATTGGGTGGCCGGCTGCGGGGTAGTGCCCGTCGGGTCGACGCGAAGCGGGGCGCCGGCGGTAGCGAGTTCGGTGCCAGTGGCGGACCGAAGATTGGTGTGCAGCGCTCGCTTGGCGGTAACCTTGGCAACGCCGGCCTGACCATCCGTTAGATCCGTGCCAGTGTCTTTGAACTCACCACCAATGGGCGTATACTGGCTGACGCCTTCAGTGAAAGCAGCTTCATCCATAGCTGCAGTCCCGTGAGCGCCGGCAACCATCTGGAGGACATCAACCTTGAGGGCTTTCTGACCGCCGATGGTAGAAATACCTACGGTGTCTACACCATCGGTGACCTGAGTCTTAGCAGTGCCGCCGGTAAGGGTAGCATCCAGAGCGAGACCGCCAGTGGTGCCGATGTTCGCGGTGACCGACCAGGCGCCGGACTGGGAAGCGGGCTGAGGCGTCGTCCCCGTCGGATCGACGCGAAGGGGGGCACCGGCGGTAGCGAGTTCCGTGCCGGCCGTAGAGCGAAGGTTGATGTGCAGCGCTCGCTTGGCCGTGACTTTGGCCACGCCGCCCTGACCGTCAGTCAGGTCGGTGCCGGTGTCTTTGAACTCACCGCCGATAGGCGTATACTGGCTGGTGCCTTCGGTAAAAGCATTCTCGTCGGTGTAGGCGATACCCGTGCCGCCTCCGCCACCGCCGCCGCCTACGGTCTGGACGACATCAACCTTGAGGGCTTTCTGGCCACCGACGGTAGAAATGCCTACGGTATCTACACCATCGGTGATCTTGGTAGCCCAGGCGCCGGACTGAGCGGCCGATACTGGCACTGGGTTGCCGAGTGTAACGGGGTTGCCAGCGACCTTCAGGTTAACGCCGATCGCACCAGTGGCGTCCATGACGAGCTGGTTGGTGCCGTCACCGATACGAGTTACGTCAGGGCTAACTCCTTGATCCGATAGCTGAACATTCAGATTGCCAGCGGTGATCGTCGCACCCAGGATATCCACCGGGAGCGGATTAGTATCGCTGACTGGCGCCCCATTTGATTCCGTTACGCTGACGTAGCAAACGGAGCGATTCGCGACCCGTTCTGCTAGATCTATCGCGGAGTTACGATAATTTTCTACCGTTTCGGGCTGCGAGAAAGGATCATGAAAGCGGGTGAAGGACATGCCGGACCAATTTTACCCTTGAACGAACCAAGCTTTCGCGGTAGTATCAAGGTATGGACAACGATAACGGTCTGGAAGCGCTCTTCAAGGCCATCCATCTGGAAGCGGCCTACCACGTCTTTTTCGCCGGCACCTGGGACGGCAAAGCGAAGGCGTGGAAATACTACCCGCGCGAGAAGTTCACCCCCTGGCACGCCGCGATGTTCCCCGGGGCCTGAAGTGCTGAACTTCATCAAAAAGGCGAAGTTCAAAGCCCAGGAAGACGTGCGCTGCAAGTGCCATGAGCACTGCGACGCCACGCTCGTCATCCTTACGGTCCTGGAATACGAGGATCACGAGCCTATCTACGAAGTCCAGCACAAATACCACGTGCTGAAAGACCCGCACTTCGTGGAGGAGTCAAGGATCGAAGCGATCAAGGGGTCGAAGCGACGATGAACTGGGAGAAGAGGAAGGCACGCAAGCAAAAGGTCAAGGAAGCCCTCAAGGAGGAGCTGACGATCGCCTTCAATTTGTGCGATCAGATGAAGCTCCTCTTCCAGAAGACTCCCGACGGCAACATCGTTCTCCAAGGGGACGAGTGGGATTTTTTCATCGAACTGATGGTTTCCGGACTCATCGTGAAGGACATCGTCGATCTCGATGAGTCGGATTGCCGTTGCAAGCTAGACGCCCTTATGACCCAGGGGTGCCAGTGCGGCGCCATGGGGGAGGAAAAGAAGAATGTCCAGTCGACGTAAGGGGATCTACGATCAGGTCGCCTACATCCTAGCGCACACTCTATCCGTGGAAGAATTCAACGCGCTAGCGGAAGCAGAGCGCACGGATGAAGTCGCCGGGCTCTACTGGGCACTGCGCGAGGTCCAAAACAGCGTCGTTACCGTGCCCGGGCGAGTCGTAGAAGTTGTTTCAGAACAAAAAGCCACTGTGCCGTGCAAGGCAGAAGGATGCGGTTGGCATGTCTTTCCATCCGACACTGTCTGTCCTGGCGGACATCATCAAAACCCTGGGTTGACGGAATAGGCAGACGTGCCGGGCTTAGAATCCGGTGGTGGAAACATCGTGGGGGTTCGAGTCCCCCACTCAGGATCAGGCGGTTAGCTCAGTTGGTTAGAGCGTTTGGCTTACATCCAAAAGGTCGTCAGTTCGATCCTGACACTGCCTAAAAGGGAAGGAAAAACATGGAACTCCTCGACGAAGAGATCTACGACTACAAGAAAGCTTTCGGCTCCAAGAAAACTGAAGCCCCTGCCGGCGGACCCGCTTGGTCAGCACAGGTAGCCGCCCAGGCCCTGGCCGATGCGGGCCCGGCCGAGGAAGATTTTCCCAAGAGACCCCGAGAAAAGGAAGCCGGCATGACTTTCGAAGATCTCCTGCGCTCTCTGCTCAAGATGACGCCGGAGGAGCGCGAACAGCCGGTAAACGTGTTCGATTACGGTCGCGACTCCTTCTTGGGCGGATTCGCAGTCTGCGCCGAAGGATGCCCGGCAGTGCATTTCACGGTAGAAGGTCCGATCGCCGAACCCATCACTTCCAAGGAGAACTGAACGTGAAAAACAAGCCTCTCATCGAAACGATCTTCGCCGTCCTCTTCATGCTCCTCGCAGTCTTCCTGATCGTCGGAAGCCATGGCTGCGCCCAGCATTACGACGGCCCGACGTGCGCCGACGCGGTCATCAACCCCGATCCGAGCTGCGCATTCACCCCCGAGAAGCCGACCTACCAGACGATCTCGCTCTCGGTGATGCACTTCACGCTGACGGATACCCTCGGCGTGCCGGCGATGACCAGCGACGATCCCGTGGACGATCCGCTCCACTACCCGGATGCCTACCTCCAGGCCAACGCTTCGGCCCTGGGCGAGCCGGACTACGAAGCCGGCATCCCGGCAGGCCCGATGACGTCAGGGGGTTTCAAGGCGTGGCTGCTGGCTTCATCCAGTGCCTGCGGGATCGCGATGACGAACACCCCGGAGCGCCTGTTCCCGAACGGTAACCACGACTACACCTACGCTTACGCGCTCCTCTTGGGCCGGAAGCCGAAGTTCGAGGAAGCGATGATCCTGACGACGCTCCAGGGGCAGTTCCCGGATCCCGTCCGCGGGGAGGCTGCGGTCTGCACGTCCATCCTGAATTCCCTTGAGTTCATGGACGCAAACCTGTAGGATACGACCATGCTCACTACTTACCTCGTTCAGCGTCTGGATCGAGCGGAAAGTCCTCTACCCTCGACTTGTTAAGGTCGACAACAAAGCCTGGCTGGCTTCGGAAAAAGGAAAGAAGCGCGGCGATTAGCTCTGGTGCCGGAACTGGCAAACGGAGGGCACTCAAAATGCCCCGCCCAAAAAGCGTGAGAGTTCGAATCTCTCCCAGAGCATAGCGGCCTGTAGCTCAGTTGGTCTAGAGCTGGCGCCTCATAAGCGCTTGGTCGTGGGTTCGAATCCCACCGGGCCGATCAACGCTTCCAGGTCAGGCGCAAGAACGCTTCGACGCCCAGGCCACCGATCCACCGCTGCAGCTTGACGTAAGCGCCCTTGGCGGCTAGGTTCCACTCGGTAGCGCTCGTCAGCCCGCCGGCGGCTAGGCCGAAGGGTGGCTCGTAGAGCCCTTTGCCTACATGGAACTCGATGTCCAGGAACCATACGCGCTTGATCAGCTCGTAGTAGAAGGTCTGGGTGGGATAGTCTTTCATGCGTCCTCGTATACCCCTGGTAGGAGTCGAACCTACATCTCAACCTTAGAAGGATCGAGTTCTGTCCGTTGAACTACAGGGGCTTTTGTTTACTGAATTGAATATTCGAAGCGGATTTTTGGCAATTCCTCTACGCGTTTCAGGTTTTCTAAAGAAAACTGCTCTTGTTCTTTCCTACCGGCGGCTTTCGCTCGATTCCATACCTGGCGCTTATGAATTCGCTGACCCTCCGGGGTCTCGTAATGGTAATTAGGGCTGGTAAATCCAGTTTCCACCCAGTTCGTGGCCTTATAGATCGTTCCAGCGTGTCCTTCGGTGGGGTCAGCAAAGCTTATCACCTTGCCTCGAAAGCCGGCCTTTCGAAGTCGACGAAGACATTCCCCAAGAAAACGACTCGCGGTATTCTTAGGGGTTCCGTCGATCAGGAAAAAGCGCGACAACTCCAGGTCAGCCTTGATGTTTTGTCGTGACGGTTTCGAGAAAGCACAAGTCCCTACAATTCGATTCTTGTAGAAGAGAGACCATCCAAACTTTACCCCTGGACAACTGCCAGAATAGTGTAGATCACGAATTAAATCACGATCGCAGCCATCTCGGATCTCGAAATCCGTAGCCAACAGCCAGGTGAGCTGTTCAGCGTGCTTGAAGCGAAGGCGTTCCTTTTCCTCTTCGGAATACAAATCAACAAAACGCTTCTGGTTGTTGCACTTACCGCACAGCAGCGTTAGATTACCGGGCACCAAGTAGCCACCGTCTTTTAGGGCCAGGTGATGATCGATATCCAGGTCATCCGGGCTACCGCACTTGAAACAGACTTGACCAAACTGGAATCTCACTCTATCCAAGAAAGAAGAGTCCAGCCAGCCTCTTTCGCGTTCTCGCCGAAGCCGAGCACGCTGGATGTAGGATTCCTTGTTCTTCTGGTAGTGCTGGTGAATAGCTTCCCGGGCCTTCTCTCCATTTGCCTGCCGATAGGACCGCATGTAAGCAGCGTTTCGTTGATTCTTCGCTTCGCGATTCTCGGCTATCCATTTCCTTACCCGAAGGCGCGCATCCTCGGGAGCGGACCAGTAACTGCGCTTACACTCAGCCTTGTTGCACTCAGAGCAATTAGGATGTCTCGTCCCTTTGGACTTATTCTTGAAGCGAAAGCTCTCCAGGGGGAGGGTGCGCTTACACCTACAACAGATACGATCCACGGGGGAATTATACCTGAAGCCACAAATCAAAAGCCCCTAGTTTTACCTAGGGGCTTTGACGGATTGTCTAGATCAGACAGTCGCTTAGGCCGCGCGACCGATGTTCTGGTAGATGAAGTGCTTGCGCGGGGTGTAGACGATCAGGGTTCCGTAGAGCACCTGGAGCCACTCGAAGGACGCCGCGACGGTCGCGAGGTTGATCTTCGAAAGCGGAGCCAGCTGCTTGAAGGTGATCGCCTCGGGATCGAGGTAGAGCAGGAAGCTCTGCGCGCGACCCGGGAGCTTGTTGCCGAGATCGGTGAAGGTCGTGTTGGTGCCGGCCGCGGCCGCCACGTAACCGATGAACTTCTCCGTGCCCGCAGCGCCACCGGCCTCGGAACGATAGACGGCGTAGTGCGTCGCACCAGCTACGTTCGTGATGGTCAGGGTGCCGTGCTCACCAGCCGCGATCGCGTCGGTAGCCGAAGGACCAGCCAGGGACTCGCCGTGCTCGTTGCACGCCGCGACCTTGTAGCGGTAGGTGCCGGCCGGGATGTTGCCATCGGTGCCGGAGTGCGCGGTCGACGGGGCCGCAGGAGTCGTCGGGACCGAGCTGTTGTCAGCCTGGGCCTTGGAGAAGTCCTTCGGACGCAGGAACACGTTCGGCTGGAGGGCGAAGTCACCGGCGCTGGACACCCACTGGCGAAGCACGAAGCCCGCGCGGCCGTCCTGGACGCCCATCTGGTTGATGCGCTCCTTCGGGAAGAAGGTGCGGCTGAAGTCGGACAGAGACTTGGGATCCAGGTTCAGGGTCACCGGGATACCGAAGTTGTTGAGGATCGAGACCGCACCCTCTTCCATGTCCTCTTCGGAGAGGATCGAGTCGGCCTGGTCACGGATCACGGAGAGCGAGCCGCCGTAGCCGTCGAACGCCACCGCCTGGACCTTCACGTCGGTATCGCCCTGGCGGATCTGCTGATCGAGGCCGTTGATGGCCAGGGTCTTGCTGGGGATCGCACCGGGGTTGCCGTCGAACGCACCCGAATTCGAGAACGCGCTGTTCCCGAGGTAGAGTTCGCGCTCGATGTTCTGGAGCAGCCACATGTTGCCGTTGTTGATCTCACGGGCAACCGCGTCGCCGAAGGCCACACGCACCAGCATCATGGCGTGGGAAACCCGACGCCGCGTGCCGAAGTAGCGAACGGCCTGCGTTTCACGGTTGTAGTTGCTGTCCTCTTCACGCGGCGAACCACCGTCGTTGAAGTAGGGCGAACCGTTGCCGCCGTAGGCAGTCACGCGCGAGTATTCCTCGACCGTGTTGAACGCCTTGTCGACCGGGATGCTCGGCCAGAGCACGAGGTTCTTCATCTGCCACGTGGTGGACTTGAGGGATGCCTCAAGCGACTCCACCATGAGCGGCGCCCCGCCGGCGAACTGCCCGGGGGCTCCAGAATAGCCGTAGCCAGGGGTCAGGGCCTTGTTAAGGGCTTCGACCTCTTCGCGGGAAGCAATTCCCGAGACTCCGTCGGTATTACCGTAGAACACGCTGTCCATTGTCTTCTTTCCTCGTCGTTCCTTCTTGAACCGAAATCCTTAAATCACACCAGCTCGCTTCGCGAATGCGTAAGCGTCTGCATCCGAGGGAGCGCCTTCGATGCGCGCAACCACGAATCTGTCCTTGATCACACCCGACTTCTGAAGCTCCTGCGCCTTAGCGGCCAGCTGAGACTTCGAAAGACGAGCCTGCTCGACATCACCTTCGCTCTTTTGGAGCGGAGCGTAGCCCTGCACTGCCTTCGGCCGGCCCGCGGGAGCTTTGGCCAGACGACCGATCTGATCGCTGAGGCCCTTCACCAAGTTCGTGAGCTGCTCGATCTGAGCGTCACGCTTGGAGATCTCCTCGGTAAACGTCTTGCGGAGCGCTTCCGTCTCCGACTTGGCGAGATCCTCGGCCGCCTTGATGCGGGGCTCCAGGGTCATCGGATCCAGGTCGCCCAGGTCGTCGGACTTGGCGAAATCTTCGCCCTTGCCCATCTCGCCGGTCATCCCGATCTTGGCCATGAACTTGTAGAGAGCCTTCTCGACAGCAGCATCCATCGCGGGATCGCCATCTTCGCCTTCGGCGCCTTCCTGGCCACCAAAACCGCCCTCTTCGCCTTCCTCGCCACCCTCTTCTCCCTCGGACTCATCGCCTTCGGGAGCTTCCTCGGACTCGCCAGCTTCGGACTCGCCAGCTTCGGACTCGCCAGCTTCGGACTCGTCACTCTCGTCCTCAGCGCCGGCAGACTTCTCGTCTTCCTTCGCCTTGAAACCGGGAGGGACAGAACCCTTACCATCGCCGTCGGCCTTGGCGACCGCTCCGTCTCCGTTGGAGACCGGATCATTGCCCATGCCATCGCCCTTAGCGGGCGCGGACTTCAGGGGGAGCTTCACCTCGATACCGAGAGACGTGGGCTCACCACCCATGCCGTCCTTCGGCGCACCCTGGCCAACGCCAGCGGGCTGGAGCCCACCTTTGTTGTCCTGGGACGCGAGGGGATCGCCCTGCTCATCCTCGGACAGCTTCGCGTCGACCGGGCCGAGGTCGTTCTTGACCACGGCTTCGTATTCGTCGAGAAGCTCGTCGATCGCAGTCTTGAACATGTCCATGTCGGAATGCTTAGCCACGTTAGTTCCTTACGCGCCCGGGTTCTCGGAGTGACCGGCGGCCGTGCTGGAAACCGCACGCATGACGATCAGGATTCCGACGCCATCGGCGTTAGTCGGAGTAGCATCAGGGGTGATGGTCACCGTAGTGCCAGAGACAGACGCCTGAGCACGGGAGGCCGTGGTCATGCCGGTGTTCTGGAGCGTGAGCACGAAGACAGCGATATCGCCGGTCTTCGCATCAGCCACGGTAACGGCAGTGGTCGCAGCTGCGGCGAGAGTCACCGACTTGCAGGCGATCACGGCGAAATCCATAGGGGCGAGCAGGTCGCCCAGGCGCATGTTGGTGGACTCGGTCCCGCCGCGCAGCCCAGGAACATTCTTCCAGAGCTGGTTCAGCGAGTTTTTCATCTTTGCGGTCATGCCCATTGGCGTTTCCTCGTAGGGAGTGGCTTAAGCCGCCCCTTACATCCCCACGTTCGGGTGACGGGGATCGGCCAGGACGCGACCCATGAGGTTCGCAGGATCGATCGAGGCGAGCACCGGGACGGTGTCGTCCGGGACCACGTAGATCTCCATCTCGACGTTCATCGAGGCGCAGACCGACAGGAGCTTGGCGAGGTTGATGCCGGTCCAGCCGATCGTGTTCGCCGGCGCGGCCGCGTCAGCAGCCTCGAAAGCGAGCTGCAGGACGTCGGGGCGGCCGTCGACGCTGGAAGCGAGCGAGATCGTCGGGAAGCCCGAGTAGGACTTCTGGGTCAGCTGGATGAAGACGTTCTCCTCGTCCACCGTCTCAGTCGCCGACTGCCAAATCGACAGCGTCGGGTTACCGGCGTTGTTGCCCGGGGTGAAGGTGTAGGTGGAAGGCAGCACCAGCTTGAGCTGGGCCGTCAGAAGCTTCATGATATCGTCAACCCTGGCCATGTGATAGAATCTCCGTCGGAATCTTTGGCTAACCTCAAATGGTCGCCTTACGTAGGGAATCCTGCCACAGTCGGATTCGGATTTTTTCACGAAGAGTCAAATTATGTCATGTGATAAAATCAGATCATGACAAACTGTTCAATTTCAGGTTGTGCCAAAATCGCTCGCGCTCGCGGACTATGTCCATATCACTATCAGGCAGCCATAAGCGCGGAGAAACCGGCTTGTGCTCTATGCCCCAAACCCTCGTATGCCAAGGGCTTATGCGTTAATCATCATCACTCCGATTGGCTTGCCAAACAACCACAGTGCTCCATCAAGGGATGTCCCAAAAGAAGCGCCACTGGAGGGATGTGCCGAGAGCATTACATGGACGCAAATCCGAAAGCGCGAGTGGGTCGTAATCTGTCTAGACGTAAATACTCGCGGACCCCTAAAGGCCGTTGGAGCCGATTCCGCAATAGTGCGACTGTGCGTCGTATTGCCCAGGAGCTAACATTTGAGCAATTCTGCGATCTTACCTCCAAACCCTGCACGTATTGCGGGCGCTTCTCATTCAATAACGTCAGCGGGATCGATCGAGCGAACAACTCGATCGGCTACACGATCGAGAATTCAGTTCCTTGTTGTTCTGCGTGCAACATAATGAAACAAAATCTACCGACGGATATCTTCTTGCAACAAGCAGCCGCTATCGCGGCGCATCAAGAAAAAAGCTCCAAGTAAAACGAAAACAAATCCCCCGCGGTATAAACATATCGTCTAGACCGCTCAATCAAGAGTGGTTCGTTAGCTAACCACAGGTTTTTTCAGGAGAAAAACGAATAATGAAGACCCTCGGAACCACTCAGCAGAAGATCATGGACTTCTTCACCACTGTCTCCGGCTCGCGCTCCATCAGCGAGATCGCCTTCCAGATCGGGCTCAACTACGACCAGGTGCAGAAGGGCGTGCAGGCACTTCGCGCCAAGCACTTCCTGACGAAGACCACCTGGTCCAACGGCAACCACACCTACAAGCCGACGCATTTCTTCAACTACCTGAAGAACAAGTCAACCGCGGTCAAGACGAAGAGCAGCACCAACACCAACACCAACACCAACACCAACACCAACACCAAAAACGCCGGCAAGAAGACGGCGGGAGCCACCACCTACTAACGATCACCCAACGAAGAATGAGGAGGCCCCTGGGTCCAAACCAGGGGCCTTTTGCCTTTTAGGGATTGACTTCTCGTTTCTAGGGTGCTACAACACAGAAATGGACCACTTCCACGACCTCACGAGCGAAATGACCCGCGAAGGCACTGTCGTCTCAGCCGAACCGACCTTTTCCCAACGGGTGAAGGCCATGGTCGAAGACGTCAAGACTCTCAAAGCCACGATCGCGGATCGCCCCGATCTCGCCAAGGGTTTCCTCGCCAGCTTGACGGTCCTGGAGCTGGTGGTCTTCTGGCTGGTTTAGTCGCCGAAGCGCTTCCGAAATTCGGAAAGCACCATCTCTAGTGCCTTCGAAAGCGACACCCCTGGGTTCATCGCCAGGGTGGATTTGATGACTTCTTTCAGGGCCTTGCGCTTAGTGTCAACCTTGGCCGCGAGCGCAGCACCATCAACGCGAGTGCCGGGGACGCCAGCGCCGCCGTAGCCCGGGGACATCATCTTGTTGAGGGTCCGGTAGGGATCGACCTTACCAACCAGATGATCGGCCGGATGCGGCGTGAACTTACGAGGTAGTTTCTTCTTCCTCGGGGTGTAGCCTACGTAGCTCTCCATCCCGACAGAATCCATGCCTAGCGCTTTCGCGTGATAATGAGCCATGCGATAGTGTGCATCGGCATGATCATTTCCCTCGCCGGCGCGATCTCCGCCGTGCTCCATGTGATGCTGCCAAGCCCTGGAATGATGCATGTCTTTTGAGGTAAGGTTACCCTTCACGGCCCGACGCACGAAAGCCTCACCAGGATCAACAGCTGGGCCCTTTGGGGGCATGGGCGCCTGAATGATCTCTGCCTTGCCGCCTTCGGCCGGTCCTTGGGCTTTGCCGCGGCGATCACCCATCGGGATGATGTCACCTTTCGCCATCTTCAGCAAGTCCGTCAATTCCTTGATCTTTTTAAGGAGCGCTTCAGCTCGCTCTTCATCCGTAGGTAGATCCCAGCGGTTCTGAGGCTGGGCGCCGGCGGCGATGGACTTGACCATGCGCTCGACGCAAGCCGCTACCGCCTTGCCGCCTTCAGACTTAATGAGGTCCATGGACTTGTTGATCCGGCCGGCTACTGCAGCAGCGGTCTCGCCGTTAGCCGGCACCAGGGTCAAAGCGACATTACGGACCATGGACTGCGCTAGAACAGAGCGATCATAGTGCGCGCGATCCAGGACTTTGCCTTCAACGGAATACTTCACGTCGAGAGGCGTGCCCATCTTCTGGAATTCCTTCATGATCGCGGCGACCGCTTTGGCATTCGGGTGGTCCGCATCGTCGAACAAATAGCCCTTGACGTAAAGATAGGGCTTACCGGCCTGCTTCCAGAACATCTTCTGGCGATCGTCTTCGCAGTCCTCTTCCTTGAAGATCTTTTTGGCGTGCGTGATACGCCCGAGGGTATTCAGGAAACCGGTGCCGTGGTTATCGTTCAAGTAGCCTTTTGTGGTCATCTGGGAGATGTCACAGCCCGACAGTTTAAGGATTTCCCCTTGAGAATCCCTACCTTCGGTAGCAGCAATCCCATCGATTACAGTAGCCTTGACGAGTGGTTCCACCCTGAAAGTCTATCAGAGTGCGGTTCGCGTTGGGCGCACCCGTGGGGAGTCGAACCCCATACGCAGGAATTTAGAGTTCCCCGCTCTGACCGATGAGCTACGGGTGCAGAATGAACTGAGCACCGGTTTTTCCCCTGCACAGGGTTCCGGCGGACTCAGTGCCGGCAGGGTTGTGGCTTAACAAGCCACGCCTTACCGCCCAGTCCAAAAGCCGATCCGGTGGTTTGACCAACGTCGCTCCGGAGACCAACCTTGAGTTCCGTGCACGAGACCGGCGATAGCGGGGGCTGGATTTGAACCAGCGATTTTCTGGGTATGAGCCAGACGAGATGGCCTCTTCTCTACCCCGCTAAACTGGTGGCTCCGGATGGATTCGCACCACCGACCTCCCGGTTAACGCCGGGCGCTCTATCGCCCTCTAGGGGCGCTCACTGAGCTACGGAGCCAAAACTGGTGGGCCCGCCTGGATTTGAACCAGGATCTTGTCCCTCAGCGGGACTGCTCTTTGCATTGAGCTACGAGCCCTAACTTACTTCCAAAGCTTGTATTTCTTGAACGTCTCCCGCATCTTACCAGAAATGGGTTCCGTAGTCAAGGCCGTCCAACCCATGCCATGATCAGGTTCGAAGAAGATCTCATGTCTAATGCCGGCTTTGGTCAATTCTTCAGCAGCTACCAGAAGAGCGGCCTGGTCCGGAACCTGCAAAGCGATCAGGCTGGCCACCTCACGCTCGTGTCGGATTTGGCCATCGGCCTGCACGGTAGTGCCGATGCTAGGCCGATAGAACGCAGCACCAGCTTCCAGACAAGCATGGCCGAGCTGCACTAGCTGATTCCGTAGCCGGATATCCGTCCGGACGATCACGTAGACGTAAGGCTTACCGTCCATTGATGACCTCACACAGGAGGGGAACGATTTGCGCTGGATCAATGATTTCCCCGAAGAGAAAGGTGAGATCTTCCCGGAGATGTTCCGTTGCGACTTGGTCGAAGCTATTTTTGCGACGGAGGTAGGCACAAATCGATCCCCAAACTTCCAGGCGGGCAGGCCGAAAGCCATTTTCGAGCTTGTTGTGGTTGGTGGGCGCGGTGAGCCCGCGGTCCCAAGGAAGCCCCCTAAGTATGGCGTAGAGGGCGAAATGCCTCGCCGTAAGGTGGTGCTTCTTCTCAGAGTTTACCGTTCGGCTCCAGGCGGAGCGAAGGGCGGGATGGACCTAGATCGTATCGTTGGGGAACTTCATGATTTGTTGCCTCCTGCACTGATTATACCAGCGTCGGGTCGTTTTACTCATTTTTTCGGCAAGGCGCTCCTCGGCCGGCTTCCCACTGAGCATCACGATAGTCTTTAGGATGCTGAGTCAGATGGGCCGCGGATTTACGAGGTCCGGCGGGTATGTGATAACCCCAAGGATCGTCAGCATCATAGTGACATATCCAGCTTTTGCAGCCATTTTCTAGCGTGCAATCGTCCAGTTCGTAAGGGATGGGCGTATAGTCATAGGTCGCAGTCGGCTTGGGCGGGGGAGCTGTAGGGAGCGCCGGCGCACTATAGACTGGAGTAGGAGATGGCGTATCTGGAGTCCCCAGTAGATCCGAGATAGTGTAGGGCCTTGAAGTGCCAGAAGGTTTGACTGTCGGAACAGGGAGGTCGTCAGATGTCCCCTGGCACGCCAAGCCGAGGTAGACCGAGCAAGCGATTGCAACAACCGATGCGTAGATTGCTAGCTTCATCACAAGATTTCCTCCACTACCAGATCAGCGATCAGGGCGGCCCTATCACGATCCTGAACCACGATGGTTTCACACTCTACGCCGTTAGCCGCCATCCATTTTCGCATCTCTTTATCGATCGCCTTGGCTTCGTCTTCAGTCTGGTATCTACCGGCTGGATTGTAGGGCTTCTCTCGACGCAACCAGTAATTCTTACGGACCACACCATGCTCAGCGGTCTTCTCCAGAAAACGGAGCGCAGCCGGCTTCACGATCTGCCAATCCGGCTGGAAATGATCCTCGTAGTAAGCCGACAGAAGGATCGGCGAGTCGGTCACGATCACCTCGACCTTGCCATAGAGCATCGCTTCCGCTCGTGCCTGCTTGCCGAAGAGGTAGACCTGGTCGAAGGGACCGATCTGTTGTCCCATCCAGGCCCATTTCTTGACGTATTCCGTCACGAGTTCGACGTTACGGCCGCGGAGTTTCAGCTCCGCAAACACCGCGGCTGCGGTCGTAGACTTGCCCGAACCAGGACCACCGAATAGATTGACGACGATCGTCTTCATCAGAACCCTAGCTTGTCGTCGCCCTTCTTGAAGCTCTTCCTGATCGCCTGCTTGCGCGTCCGGTATTCGGAAAGGATTTCCGTCAAGGGCTTGCCGCGGAGCTTGTGCTGAACGACGAGTTCCTTCAGATAAGCGACGGACATGCCCTCAGTCTTGTCGAGGATATCGGCCCCGATGGTTTCGTTGGGTAGCATCTTGGACAGGTAGATCCGGCGAGCGAGAGCGTCGGGATTGTCTACCAGGTAGATCTGGTCGAAGCGAGAAGGACGATCCACGATATTCGCGTCCAGCTCCTCCGGATAGTTCGTAGTCGCGATCGTGATGCAGTTCGGCCAGGAGTCGACGCCGTCCAGGAAGTTCAGGAAGTCCATCGGATCCCGGTTTTCATTGATCGCTTCCGTGATCTCCTCGATGATGCAGATCGCCGGCTTGTCGGAGACCATGTTACGAAACGCCTTCGCTTCTTCCAACTCGGAAACGATGAAGATACGAGCCTGCTCCTGGAACTGCGTAGCCGCTTCCATGATGGCTCGCGTCTTGCCGTTACCAGGGGGGCCGTAAATCAGAAGACCACGGCGCCAAGCGAGTCCAAGAGAAGTGTAAGATTCCTTGGCATCGAGAAACCACCTGATTTCCTCGATGATCCCCGGCAGCACGCCGTGCATCTCGACGTAGCCGTCGGGTTGAATGGGATGCTTTCTCAGCAAGGGCTCGTAGTTACTGTTGCGGGTGATCTCATAGATCCCCATCGGGAGCGGAGTAGGCTTGATTTCTTGATGACCTTCGGTAACAAGGAAGCGCCCAGGGTTAACCGACGACAAAAGAGCTTCCTCGTTGTGATTACCGGAATTCTTTCGATCGACCCATTCTTCGGCGGTCACCAAAACCATCTTGGGAGGCGCAACAGTGATGACGTAGCCATTCGACTTAGCATCCCAGGTGAGGTATCGATCGCCTTTGCCGGTAGGAAACAAATTCATTCAAACCTCTACGTTGATTAGGTTGATGCCCGCGGCAGCAGCAGAGTCAATGACCTTGGGATCGTTACGATACGCTTTGGAGTAGACGATGCGAACGATACCGGCGTTCGCCAGGAGCATGAAGCATCGCCAACAGGGGAAACCGTTGATGTAAGCCGTAGCGCCATCGGCGGCCTTGCCAAGCTTGGCGCACTGTGCTAGAGCGTTCTGCTCAGCGTGCACCGTGCGAACGCAATGACCATCCTCCATCAGATGGCCAGCGCCCTTGTCAACAGGGCTCGTGCAGGGAAGCTTGGCGATCTTCTTCCAGGTGCCCTTGGCGCCACAAGGGCACACGTATCCAAATTCGCTAGATCTAATAGCAGCCTTGGCGGCCGTCGACAACTTACTGGTCCAATGATCAGGATCCCTGGACAGATCGTGCGTCCAGTCGTTACAGTGCGGCAGTCCCTTAATCGAACCGTTGTAGCCCGTAGCGACGATGATGTTGTCCTTCACCAGGACGCATCCCATGTGGGCTCGATCGCACGTAGCGCGCGTCGACACCAGTTCGGCGAGCTTCAAGAAGTAATAATCCCAGGGGAGACGGCCGGGCTTGCCGCCGGCAGCATCAAGCTTCGGCTGCATCGCTCGGAAATCATCCGCCAGCTCCTGGAGATCCGTAGCGGGCTTGTTGTAGGGCCCGATCTTCTCCGCCGGCGCGTTCGACGAATCGAATGGATTGGTCTTTTCGCTCACAGGCGCAGCGCTCCGCGGCGCCAAGTAGAGAGACAAACAAAAAACGCATCCACGGGCTCATCCGGTCTCGGAATAGGCATACTGTTCATCAAGTTCAGGATCTTGGGATCCACCGGATGCGTGAGGTGAGAAGCGAGCCAGTTGCGATATGCGTCCTTACATTGAAGACGTCAGGGGACAGATAGCTGTAAACCTTGTCCGAAACGTCTTCCGGCTGGAAGGGGGGCTTAGAAGGATCCTGTGGAGCGGGATGCTGGCGCAAAGCAAACAAAGACTTGACTTCGGCCAAGATGTTCTTGAAATTCATGATTATGGAAGCTCGTCGGAATTAGCGACCTGAGAGGTGAAAAAGGATACGGTTACGCGCACGCGACCACCGGGAGTTGCTTCAGCCGTCGGTTTACCGTAGGAACCGACGAGGCCGAAACGTTCATGAACATCTACCAGGGAACGGGCGATGCGAATCGCACACTGATCTTCGGAGAAGTCCTCCACAGAGAGATGAAGCGCCTCGCGAGAGCCCCTGCTGGTGCTCGCCGCCAGGATATCGAATTCCGACTTCACCTGGAGGTCCAGGAGGTCCAGAAAATCCTCGCCGATATCCACTGGATACACTTCAGGGACTGCGACGACCGCACCGGTCTCATCTTCCATCACGGTCGTAATGGAGTAGGGAAACTGCACACGAAGTGCTTCCGCGACATCCGACGGCAGGCAGGAGTTGATCTTGCTGCCAATGTCTTCAGCCGCGGGGGCGTTAGGTAGCGCGAGTGCGTCAGCGAGCGCGCGAGACTGCTCAGAAAACGATCCGGGCAAAGCGGCTGGCTCACGCTTGGCAGGGACCTTTTCGGGCGCGAAGCCGAAGAAAAGCTTCAACTTGAGGAACAGTTCCTTAATCCTGATCACGGTCTTCTCCCAGAATCATCTCGCCGATCCCTGCCTCTCTCACTTTCACGGTAGCCGACTTCAGAGTATCAGAAACAGCTGCCTGAGTGATGTTCAGCAAAGATGCGACGTTGATCGTATCATGGCTCTTGCCTTCGTTTTCAGCCATGTATTTGAAGAAGCAGTAGCTAGCCGCTTCGTTCTTAATATACCAATCACACCCAACTTTGATATTTTTAGCGTTCCCCTGATCGTTCTGGATCGCCCTCAGCCGCTGGACCGCGAGAGCGCACGTCGAGTCAGGAAACACATCAAGACCGCGGGGACAGCGATCATCCATGACTCGTAGGGTTGGGCGAGTCTTAGACACTAATTCTTCTTCTCATCTGCAAAAGGTTGCGGCAACAGCTCAAGATCTTCATCGTCGGGACTGTTAGGGTCCTCGATCTCAAGATCGATGATACGCTTAATCCCCAACTCGACGAGCTTGTCTACGTTCGTGCCGCACTCCGGGCAGAGCAGGAATCGCTGCACGCCTTCTAGATCCTCTTCAGAGGGCCTGGAAGACAGCGGTTCCTGGACAGCAACGAGCGCCATCTCTTCGTCGTAGTTGATCTTTTCGCCGCAACCCATACAGATACTAGAGGGGTGCACAGTTTCCGACCAGTAGACAGGGCGATGTGCCATCGGGCTCGATTCTACCGTCAAGGAAGCCATGGGGGATTACTTCAACTTCTTATCCAGAACAAGACCATAATTCCAAGGAGGAATGATCTTTTCGTAACGTTTATCGAAAGATGCATCGTCCAGGTGGATCTTACGATAATCCCCGATCGGATAGGACTCGGTGACTTCGAAAATGGTCTGGACAGCGATACTGGCTTCGTAGCCGATCGACTGGGAATAGGGATCGGCACCAGAGCCCGTGCCATTCACCACCAGCTCCACGCCGTTAGCGCGCGTGAGTGTGATGCACAGCGGCGTGTGAACATGTCCGATCATGAGGACAGAGTAGTGTTTCCCCTTCACGGCAGCATTTAGGGTATTCACCTTATTCGTAATGTTCTTGACCGAAATATCGCTTCCTGGATTTCCGATCTCAAAGGTGGTATCACCATGGGTCATGTAGAAGCGATGTCCCAGGACCGAGAAGTCGGCGTAGGGAGTTTTCGGGACGTCGAATACGACCTGGGAGGTGTTACGGTAGGCCGCCTGGAGCATCCCATGAATCATGGTAGAGAAAGCGTCCCATTTCTGGGCAGTTGCGCGTCCGGCAGACTTATGGGGCAGACGGAGGTGGTTGCAAGGGACGGCCTCGACCACGATCTCTTTGTAGTAGCCGCGGAGGTAGTCGATCATCTTGGTGAGGATGTCGACCGTGCCAAGAACCTGGTTGGTGATCAGATCCGTGCCGGCATCGTCCAGATGGATGATGCCCTGAGCTAGATCACCGCCAAGGCAAAGGCGCAGGCGCGGCGTGGAAGCGCGATGTTCGATCTTGTAGCTAGCGACCTGTTCGGCGAATTTGCCCATGCGACGAGCGGCGATCTCCCACGAGTAAGCATTCGTAGGGACTTCTTCGGAATCGATCGTGAGGCCGAAATGCGTATCAGAGATAAAGGCAACTACCTCACGCAGCTTGTCTTTCTGTGTTTCCTTGAACTCCGGAGGTTTGACTTTCGCTACCTGGATCGGGTGCTCCTCCAGGATCTCGCCAATTTTCTTCGTGACGGCATCCAGGAAGTAGTGCCACTCACCGAGATTGCGTTCCAGCTTGTTGACGTAGGAGCGCTGGATCTGAACACCGCGCTTCGCGGCTGTATCGAAAGGCTCCGGAAAGTGAGCCTTACGGATTGCAGCAAAACCGCCTAGCTTGCGAAAATCCCATTCCGTGAGCTGCGATCCGGAAGACTCCAGATGGGAGAGGAGATCACCGCGGGTGAGCTGGTAAACGTCCTTGCCCGCCTCATCGGCGGCGCCTTTGATGGCTTTGATAGCTAGATCAGTCAGTGTGTTTTTCATGGGTGAGCGCTCGTAGAAAAACAGGGCCGCTGCGAGTGAGAAGGAGAGCGATACTTAGAAGGCACTCGCAGCGGCCCCGGTGATGGAATTCTACCAGCGGTCAGTTCGTTTCCTCGACGACCGAGAGCTTCGGCGCGTCAGACGGCGTAGCCTCCTCGTCCGCCGTCTCGTTGGTCTCGGCCTCGGGCTCGGGCGTCTTCAGGAGCTGCAGCACCGAGACCTTGAAGTCGACGTTCTTGCCGGCGAAAGTCCCGATTCCCTTCGGAATTTCGGCCGTGAAGCTGACGGTGTCGCCTGCCTTGGCGCCGGCGTAGTGCTTCTCGATGTCCGAAGGGAACTCCTCGGAGCCGAAAGTCACCTTGATGCGCAGCATGGAGAGTTCGCTGATCTTCTTGCCGGCGTTCGGGTTCGGAGCGACAGTTGCTTCGACCGCCGGAGCCGTATCCGTCGCCTCGATCGCGGGGGTGCTCAACATCGCCGGCTCAAACGCATCAACGCGGGCGACGTAGACGATACCCTTGTCGAGCGTGGTGTCGGGATCAGCGACCTGCAGCTGAAGACGAGCGCTCTCGGCTTCCGACTGGGTGTTGAATGCCTCGATACGAAGCGTTTCGGCCATCGCGTCGTGCTCCTCGTTCGTGAACGAACCATTGTTCACGAGGACCTTGAGCGTAGCGAGGGAGCGGAAGTCGAGTAGCTCCGACTGCTGCTCCAGCGTCACGACGCGCTGCATAACCTGCTGCAGCTGCATCTGCAGAAGCATCATCGCGTTTTGCGCTCGCGCGGAAAGCTGCTGAATATCCGCCTCTAGTGCCTTGGCGGTCTTCTTGGGCGCCTGCCGCGCCCCCTTACGAAATCCGATTCCCATGTTGCGTTCTCCTATTACTTGGTGTTAGGTTGGTAGGTGATAGCCGCCTGACGTTCCAGGTCCTTCACGCGGCGGTTACGTTCTTCGGGCGGCAATTTTTCCCATTCGTCTTCGCCGCCAACGGAAGCTTTCAGGGCGGCAAGAACAGGAGAAAGAATACGCTGGCCATTCGGGGCAACAGCGCGAGGTGACGGCGGAGGAAGTGGCTGGGTGACAGGGGACTCATCCCCACGGGGGATGGGTGCAATAGATGCTGCCTTCGAAACCATGCGCTCCAGGAGACTGTCAAGCGCCTGGGCCTTCTCTGGCGTCATGTCAATCCCGAGCGCTTCGAAGGGATTCGTTTCGGAGGCACCGTTGCCGAGTTCTTCAGCCAGAAGTCCTAGGAGGAATTCGCGGATCTCTTCGTTGATCGCGTCGATTTCAGGCTTTGAGATGGTGCCCAGCGCCTTCGCACCGAGATTCACCTTCTCCTGGAGAACCAACTTCTGCAGCACGTTGATACGCTGCACTCTGCTGTTGAGCTGGCTAGCGACTTCCTCGGGTAGACTCATTGATTACATCCGCATGGCTCAACGAAGAGCCCCTTGCCAGTGGAATACGACACTTCCTGATCGCAGGTGCCTACGTGCGCCCCGTGAGGGCAGTGGCCGCACTGCACGACAGCCGACGGGAACGATGGAACGTGCTTCGCGGCGCGCTTCAAAATCGAAACTTCATCGCCGTGATTCACAATTGAATTCAGGCTCTTCTGAAGCACCTTCAGTTCCATCGCTTTCGCCTCAATGCGAGAAGCGAGAGACCATACGTCTGCCTTTGGCTTACCTAGCTCAGCTATCAGGGCTCGGAGGACCTTCATCGCCACACGAATCTCGCGACGTAGCGTTGCCGCTCCGCGCTTCCGTTCGAGTCGAGCCTGAGCTAGTTCAGTGTTCACGCCGTGATTATACCGAGTTGCTTGAAGTTTTACTTCCGAAGAAGGAAGCCTTCCCCGTGAAGCTTGAGGATCACTCGCCCGATGGTAGGATCCCAGCGCTCGACAGTAGGCTTGATCACGATGCCTTCACGCACGTGGTCCTGGGCGCCGAGCTTGGTGTTGCCTTCCGCCAAAACCTTGGCACTGTCGATGTTCCAATGACCGCGGAACAGTTCGGGGACCATCGGGATGTCGAGAGCCCGAAGAAGCTTGAACGCGACATCATAGTCGAGCCAGCGGCCCTTCTGGATATCATAGACATCGAATGCCCGGAAAAGCACACCGTCCTTAGGATCCACGGAATACTTCAAATCCTGAACCTTGCCGTATACTTCGCCGTAAACCGCAAGCCCGGGGACCTGAGACAACTTCTTTTCCAACTCGTGAGTCTTCGCGGCCATCCACCAGACAGAAGTCTCACTCCGGGTCTTGAACTGCGTGCGGCTTGCCGCCCAGAATCGCCCCTGGTGAAAAACATAGCGAGCGTTGGTCCCGTGGATCTTTTCGGTGATAACAACCTCTTCGCCGGCCTGAAGGATGTTCGGATACTTCCGGAGTCCTTCGATGTCGTAGACCGGCAGAGGAAAGGGATCGGGCTCGGTATCGCCGGCAGTGCTAAGCTGCGCATCAGGCTCCCACTTCGTGATTCCCAGCTCAGCCTGGACATCCTGGCCCTCCTTCCAGTCGGGCTCCGGCTTGGTGATCAGGCCCATGGAGAAGATGCCGCGGAGCTTCTTGGCCTTGATGCGACCGTGACCGTCCAGGAAAGACCAACGTTCCTGGTCCGTAGGAACGATCGCGTCGACCGGCACATAAACCGCCAGGTCGCCTTCCTTCCAGAGACCGGTCTGGGAGATCACGGGGTAGCCATTATTGACAGTAGTCATCTCCAGACGATCGGCGTTCGGGTGCTTCTCGATCTTACCCAGCTTAACAACTTCGACCTTGAATTCGCTCATGACGTCTTCTCCAGACGGGAATTGTGATCCTTCACGAATCGATTTCCTACGGCAGAATCCTCGGGCAGAAAGTAGACGGAATCGATGGGGGACCAGCAGCTAGAATGCCAACGGTTGGAATAAAACTCCTCAAGGACGAGCACCTTTTCCAGCCATACCAGAAGCTCCCTTCCGTTCGAACGATCGACGATAAATTCGGGCAGAAAGAGAAAAGTCTCAGTGAGACGCCAAGTGCCGTCTTTGGCTTCCGGAGGAGGTGAAGTGACGTCGATACGCATTCAGTCCTCCTCCTCGAAAACAGATCGCTCTGCCGAGAGATCTCGATTCAAAGCCTTTTCTCCCGAAAAGTTCTCGGGATATCGCACGAGCAGCTTCTTAATGTTCAGATCGCCGGCCTCGCGATCGGTCTTCTTGAGGGTGCGTAGCAGCAGGGCGAGATACCACTTCTCGTCGCCGGCCTCCTCAAGAAGATTGATGTAATCGATGGGCTTCCCATAGACGAGCGTCTTCTTCAGGGCATCGAGCGCTTCCGCGGACTCCGTTACCATGCCCATGGCGGCGTGGAGGAGCTGAGACCACTCCAGATTTGGCTTGCCTTCGGCGTCGATCACGAAAGCGCGCGTGTGCTCCGTGCGGAGGGCACGCTTCATGTATTCCTCGCCGTAATCCTGACACTTGTGATTGAGGTGGGCATCAGCCATCTGCTTGAGCATCCAGAGGAGATCGTCCGCTCGCTTGCGATCCGCGTCATTGACCTTCCGCTTCCGAAGGATTTTCTTCAGATCATCCACGATGTTACGTGTCGTGGCGTTATCGACAGCCAGGATTCCGTTGTCTTCGGAGGTGAGCACGCCTTCGGCAGCTTCCCCCTTCTTTCCTTTGATCCAATCCGCAATCTTCATCGTCTGCGTCCTCGTCCAACCTGCTTAGTGAGGTGAAAACCGTTGCAAAAACGACACTCATAGTAACGGAGGCGGTCATGACCGCCGTTAGCGATGCGTGCCTTGATTACGTGCTGAGCTTCCAACTCGTTGGGGTAGCGGTGCTTTTTCTCGCATTCCGACCAGAGCTGGCCAGCGGTAACCTTGGGCTTCCTGATCTTCTGGATAGCCATACGAGAGGATATTACCGTCTTGAACTAGACTTTTGCAGCCACCCCGAGAAAATTAACGATCTCGGTAGGGAGCTGACGGCGATAGGTGCGGGCGAGCTTCTTGGCCAGGTGGACTTCCCCGTCGGTGTAGTCCCGGGGGCGCTCAGCAAGTGCCTTGCCGATCCGGGTGTCCATCTTGTTGAAACCAGCGCCATCTTCGATCACCGCACCGTCGCACCTGCCGGCCAGGATCTGCATCGCCTTCTTGGCCACAGCACGCTCTTCGGCGGTCGCCACAGGGTAGACCACTTCGATCGTTTCGATGGTGCCGTCGTCGTGAACGATTTTGCGGGTGCGGGGCTTCTTCGCCTGCGCGGCCGCGTCCTTAGCCATGGTGGCGAAGTCGAGGTCCGCGTTGTCGAGCGCGCGATCAGCGATCTCCTGCTTGGACACAAGGATCTGGGCCATACGGGCGTCGAGCGAGCCATCGAACACCAAGTGGACGACCTGGACAGACTCGGTCTGACCGATACGATTGGCACGATCTTCGGCCTGGGACACCCGACCGGGGACCCAGTCAAGTTCCGCGAAGACCACCTTGGAGGCGGCCGTGAGGGTGATTCCGACGCCAGCGGCCTGGATCTGACCAACGAAAACCTGGACCGAGGCATCGGTCTGGAAGCGATCGACCGCGGTCTGTTTCTCATTCGCGTTGTTCCGACCGGTGAGCACCACCGCTGCATCACCGAACTCAGCCGCGATTCCGTCGATCACGTCGAGATGATGGGCGAAGACGATGACCTTCTTGACGCCCGCTTCGATCATATCATTGACATAGGACACGACGTAAGGGATCTTGGCGATCGCGACTTCGTGCCGGAGCGAAGACATCGCGGCGAACGCGAGTGCCATCTTGTTCGTGAGCCGAGAAACCGCGGCCTTGTAAGCGTCCTCGTCCCCAACGGCCTTGGCAAGTTCCACTTCGGCGCGAGCAGTCTCGATCTCGTCGTTGTAGCCGGCGAATTCCTCACTCTCCTCGTCGATGAGGTGAGCGACCCCTTCGGACGGGAGGTGGACGACCTGGCGGACCTTCTTGGGGAGTTCCTTGAGGACCTCGGTCTTGAGGCGGCGCACCATCACCGTCGACCGGAGGGTAGCCTGAAGCTCCTCAAGGTTGGAGGCGCCGGAGAAGTCCCACACGGGCTTGGACTTGCCGGGGACGAATTCCGTATGGGCGTTGCAGAAGCGCTTCGCGTAGAACCAGAAGGGGAACTTCTCAGGAGCGCAGGCCCGGAGGAGGGGATGAAACTCGATCGGACGATTCTCGATCGGCGTGCCGGTGAGGAAAAGGACCTTCTTGGCCCTGGACACGAGACCGGGGGCCTGGGGGTCGTCCTCGCGGCCAAGGACGGCAACGGAGCGCTGGGCCTTGGGGTTCTTGAGGTATTGAGCTTCGTCCGCAACGAGAAGGTCCCAGTTGCGCGCCATGAGGGCGGTGTGAACGACCTTCGCCGGCTTGCCGACGAGCTTGTCGTAATTGACGATGACGAAGTTGGAGTCGTAGTCGGGCGCTTCGGTCTCGTTGATGACCTGGATCTTGAAGTCACGCGTGAGCCACTTCTGGGCCTCACGCTTCCAGTTGATCCGGAGCGTGTTCGGGCAGATCATGAGGACGGTCTGGATCGAGGGATCGGCGTTGACGAGCCCGGCGGTCTGGATCGTCTTGCCAAGGCCCATGTCGTCGCCGTTGACCACGCCCTTGAAGGTCTTGAGGGCGTTGACCATGTAGGCGACGCCAGCCTTCTGGAAGGGGCGATAGGCGAGGCCCTCGGGCGCCGGGACCTCAAACGCGGAATCCTGAGCGTGGGAAGCCTTGACGGTTTCCACGGTAGCAGCGATCGCCACCTTAGCAGCGTCATCGGCGAACTCGGCAAGGCGAGCAGCGATTTCCTTGCGATCGGTCCACCAGACCTTGCCGAGCTGGGTCGCGCAGGCATTGCAGCCCTTGTAGCAATTTCCGCCGTGCCAACGGAAACCCGCGGCCTTGGGGATATGCTTCTCGGCGAACGAGGATTCCGCCACGAAGACCGTGATCGACTCGAACGTCTTGCTCGTGAGCTTCATGACTACATGATGCCACCCCGAGAGGGCACCGTCAACAAAAAAAAAGCGCCCCCCTGGAGGGCGCTCGGACTCACCGGCCCGGCCTCCAGCGGCCCACCGTCTGTCGTCCTACTGGCGGGTTTTAGGCCGCCGATGTTACCCCCGCTATCATCCTTGCCGGGTGAGCCTGCGTGGTTCGCGACGCCACATAGCTCTATACCCAACTCCGAAACGCGGGGAGGTCTTACTTCCTGAATCTGAAGAACTTCGTGATGGCTTCCAACGCCCGACCGATCGTGCCGGCTACCACTCCCAATGCGAAGATTGGCATCTAAACCTCTAACTCGATTATACGCCAGGCGACGAGGCTAGTTTTAGGTCCGAACGAATTTTCATGAGGAGCTTGCCCAGGCGGTTCTCCCCCTGCCCCTGATAGACGCCCCAGAAGCGATCGCCCCAGGTGTTGCCTTCGACCAGCTCTTCATCGCCCGTGGCCAGGAGCTTCGCCTTCAGTTCGGGGTTCTGGAACTTCTGCCGGAGGAGATCTTCCATCACCGACATGGAAATATCGTGCCAGTCCTCGCGCACTGACAGAAGTTTGGCAGCTCGCTTGGCCATGCCTGGCGTCGGCTGCTTCAAGATCGCCTGGCGCGCGACGTAGCTCAGAGTCTTCGCCGCCTGGTAAGCGTGCTCGACCGTCGGGTAGACGATACCGTCGAGCTTCACTTCAGCCGGCCAGAAGTTCGACAGCCAGCGATAATCCCCCTGGAACGAAGCGATCACTTACGTCTCCGAGTGCGGACAGGCTGGAGAATCGTGCCGGATTCGTCGATCCCCTCGATACGTCGCATAGCCTTCTCGTGCCGTTCGTAAGAATTGTTTTGCCGCTTGATGCCGAGATCATCCGAAAGCGCACCCTTAGCACTACGTAAATCGCGTAGTATCGAATTCTCGAATCCGTCTCCTTTGTAAGCTTCCTTGAGGAGAGTTTCCGCCTTCACCATAAGTTGAAGCGCTTCATTGAGCTTGGCGATGTGACGAGTCGAAATCACGGACGAACCCCTCCCCAGATTTTGGTAAGCACCTGACTATCGGGACGTTCTACCCTGATTCCGTGAGCCTTCAGGAGATTTAGCATGCGATCGGCGCCGGCGGGATTGCCGGTGTGAACGTAGACCTTGCCGTGGAACTTCATGCCGGCCAGCATCTGAGCGACCACAAAGAAAGTCGGGACATTGCTGCCGGAGCCCTGATTCCACATCAGTCGGACAGGACCGCCATCACCAGCATCGTGATCCAGCCAGACCTCGGTGATATCGAACTGGAGCAAGGCCGAGCAAGCAGTCTCCGAATCACCAGTCCAAATCGTGCCAGCGGCTTCCTTCTCGGGAAAAGCACGGTTGAAGTTGATATAGCGCTGCTCTAGATCGTCGACAAAGAGAATCATTTCAATGCTCCAGATACGAAGTGCCTCGGCAGAGCGTGTGCACCGCCCGACGCTCGCCACGGGGAATTCCTCTGAGGGGATTTTTCGGGGTCCAGACCGAACTAGCATCCATAAGCCTTCCGCAGTGGACGCAAGCCAGCATGTTCTTGAAATAGCGTGCGCCGGCGACGCCGGTATTGAAGACCTCGATGACGTCAGGCGGCACGACGAAGTTCCTCGAAAAGAGACCTTAGATGGCACAAGAACTTGATTTCGCCCTTGCGCATAGTTTCCTCGCTTTTCCCGTGGGTTACAGCCATACGGGCCAGGGAGACCGGATCATCAGACATGATCCGAGCTTGCAGGAAATGCTTCTCCACAGGGGTAAAAGGAATTGCCTGCAAGCGCTGATTCACTCGATGACGAAGCTCTTCTCCCTGGAATTGCTCTTCGGGAGTGGGTTCCTCAGATCCGATGGTATCCCCGAGCGCTAGCTCATCCTCGTCGTGCTTGGGAAGATGGATCGGCACCAGAGAAGTCGATCGCTTGTCGCGGGTCGCACTCTTAGCCAAATTCTGATAGCGACAAAGAACCGCGAGATTGGTCCAGGTGACGATATTGGAGCCAGCGCCAATCTTGAAGGAATCCACTGCATACATCGCAGCGATAGCGCCTTCCTGAATCAAATCGGACAGCTCAAAAAGCTTCCCCGACGGCGTCCGGGAGAACTTCCCCGCGAGCTTCAGAACAAGAGGAAGCACTGATTCCACCACGCGCTTACGAGCTTCGGGATCGGTTTTTACGCGAGTCAGTAGCTCGTCACGCTCCTCTCTATCGAGGATAACGTGCTTTCGAGCTAGAGCGTCAGCGTAGATCTTGATGATGTCCACGGAGGTATTCTACCGCCGCTGGACAAGTTTAGTTCAAGAACCTTGCTGTGACTTCCATTCGTTGTGATCCCTGGAAACGAACGAGATAGCTCCGCCCTTGAAGCCCCACCCCTTCGGAAGCTCTAGAAGGAAGTGCCGTTCGTTAGGGTGCGTCACGCCGATCGTAGGCTTCCAGTCGGCGGCCTTGCGACCGTAGTTCGCTCCGTTCGCCAAGAGATCCGACAAACGGTAGACCTTAGGTGTGATGCCATCCGACAAAAACCAGAAGCGCAGACAGTGCTTACACGTCTTGTCATCGTGGGGGCCAGACTTGTATACGTAAATGTCACTCGGAGACTTGGAGCGATTGTTCTCGACGATCGCGTCGAAAGCTCCCAGGTTCGTGGCCTGCGCCAATTCGGTAGTTACTACACGATCCCAGTCCTTGAACAGGTCACCGGTCTTCTCCCGGAGGAGACGCGCGATTTCTCGATTCGTCTTCTTGCCGGCGCCAGCGGCTAGATCCTCCCGAGTGTAGGCGATCATCTGGTTTCGATGATCTATGAGCTTCACAGCCACGGATTGCGTGAGATCGGTCACAGCTTTTTCCGTGAACTTGTCGATCAGGTCGCCAGCCGTAGAATGAATATGTTTGAGGGCATAGTCCCGGATCTGTTTACGAGACTGAGGCTGACGGAGAAGATCCAGGTGGCTCTTGAGATAGATGTCCGTTACCGTGGGCGCACTCAGGTCAGACTTGCGCACCAGACCAGTGGCCACGAGGCGTTTGCGCTCGCTCGCAGTAAGCGCGCTCACCCCGAGGACCCTAAACTTCAGGTAGAGACTGTAGCCCTCGATGATTACGCGGATTTTATTCCGAATCCGACTCGTCGCCATCGGTAACCCCACCCGGCTTGAGGGCGTTCAGGATATCGCGCACCATCGGCTCCTTGACCCGGTTGAATGCCTGGAGGTGCGCCTTACGGGCACGTTCCAGCTCACCGTCCAAAGACTTTACCTTATCGTGCTGATGCCGGATAACGGAATCAGCTTTAGCCAGGGACTCTTTAGGCGCCCAGCCCATCGAGGCGGCCTTGCGCATAATACCTAGGCTGGAACGAACTACCCGCGGGTCAATGCGCCGCTGACGATAGTAGTTCGACTTCGCTAGCTCTTGAGCTTTCCGAAGCGTTTGGCGCGGCGAGCGCGCCGTTTTGCGGACCGGAGCGCTTTCCCCGCTTTCTCCTTCCGCTCCAGCTCCAGCACCCTGGTCAGGAGCTTCTCCGCCCGACGACTCATCTCCGGGCTCTCCCCCAAAGCCTTCATCGCCTTCCTCAGACGCTTCAGCTCCGTCTTCGCCGTCCGCTTCTTCGTCACCGAATTCCCCGCCGCCGCCCAAACCAGCCTGGGCTTCTGCCATCATCGCCTGCTGCTCTGCCTGCATGATCAGCTGCAAATTCTCCAGATAGAGAGGATCCGCGATGTAATTGAACTCCGGATTCTCGCTATCCCCGACGTATCCTAGGAGAAATTCTCGAATTTCGCCGACTTTGTGAAGCTGGATAAGTCCCTGGTAATACGAGGGATTACAAATGATATCGCCACTGAGAACGGGATCCTGCCCGGACTCGCGGCGGATGTCATTGACACTGGATCGAACCCCAATCTCAGCCGTCTGGCGGTTAATCTCCTCGGCCTTGGACTCGATCTCCAAACCGACAAACGAGAAGCGATATTTGGCGGCGAACTCTTCGGAGACATTCGGAATGATGTCTTCGTTGATGATCGTCTCGATCCAGGTGAGGAGCGGCTTGAGGCCACGGACCTGGGAGTGCTGGATCTTAGTGTCATTGTCTTCAGAGCCTAGGCCGCCCTGCCCCTGACCGCGGCCGAGGTGCTCAAATCCAATCTCGACGGGGCTGATGGCGAAGATCGCGCTTAGCGTCCGGATGATGTGATCGATGTAGACCGAATACTCCATGTCTCGGTTGGTGGCCGAGAGGGGAATCCACTCCACACCGTCGACGCCGGCAATGATAGGCGTGCGCCAGGAATTCTCGTTACCAGAGACCTGAGCATACCACTGGGCCCGGAACGCCTGAAGCTGAGAAGGCGAAACATCGCCGGCGATGTGGATCAAACCGCGAGAGGCAAAACCGTGAGTGAAGAAAAGCTTGTTGTAGTTCTCGGCCTGAAGGTGACCTGTGATGACCAGCGTGGCCATCTCCAGCTCACCGATGCAATAGCCGTTGTTTTCGATGAAGTTCTGGGGATTGCCGAGCTTGTAGATCAGCTCTTTGCCCGTGAAGGTCTGGTGAACACGACCGTTAACGACCTGGACGAACTCGATGTCTTCGTTGTCATCACGCTGGCGCTCACGATCTTCCTGAGCATCCATCAGGTCAGCCATCTCCTTCGTGGAGGCGCTTCCTTGGGACATCAGAGCATTCTGGGACGCTTCAGCCTGAGCAATGATCTCCTTCGGGAGACGCTTGTTAGCGAAGTAGATCGACTCGGTAGGCGCCGGCAGGAACGAATGGATACCACCGAGATGATTGCGAATGGTTTCGATCGCGGCCGCGCCAAACGTCAGGCGGTCACGAATCATGAGCCGGAGGAAGGTATCGAAGTCCATCTTCGACTTCGGGTCGCGATCTTCGTTGGAACCGCAGTTCCGAATGTAGTCAGTCAGCCAAGCAATCTCGGCCTCTTCCTCAGAACCCGGTTTCACCTCAACAGAAGGATCGCGCGGCGTGAATCGGAAGCCTGGATCGTAGCGATTCTCCTGGGGCTTGGAGAAGCGAGCGATCTGATTGATACGAGTCTGGAAAATGGCCGCCACGATCGGGTCGCGGAGGGACATTTCCTTAAGCACCTTGTTCGACAGGTGCGAGTAACGCGGACGATAAACGCCGTAGCCGCCTTCGCCGATCGAAGGCATGATCGACGGATCGACCAGAGAGGCGCGACGATAACGGTAACGCTGGCGATTGAGGGCATCGGTGATCGATCCCTCGGCTTCAGCTTTAGCTAGATCGAACTCCGCACGCTGAGCGGCAGCGTCTGCCATAGCCTGCGCACGCGCATCCTCAGCTAGCTCATGAAGGCGGCGATCAATGTTGCCGCTGAACTTGTCAAGAATACCCACTGGGTTCCTTACTCGGCGAGGATGACTTTGCAGTCAGCCGGCGTGATACCGTTATTCGCGATCGTTAGACTGAAGACTTGTCCGCGCTGCAGGTAGATGCCTACCTGACTGCGATCCGATGAAGCGATTGGTTCGACCTGGACGTGATCAGAAGTATCTCCATTCAGCCGCAGGGATACCTTCTGATCAGATTCCAGATAGAGCCACTTCCAGACGGACGGATAGAAAACGACACCATCCGACGCACCGATGGTGATTGGCCCCTCGGGGATCCCGGGATTCCCGTTAGACACATCGAAGTAGTTCGCGGTAACTTTAGTAACTTCGAAGGCACCGCGGTTCTCGATGTTGAAAGCGGTCGACTGAACCAAAGCTTCGTCTTCTACCTGCACGCCAGCGGCAGAGAAAACTGCAAACGGAGGCAGGCTATCGCCACGGGAGCCGACAGTAATCGGGCCTTCCGCCACGCCGTCGCCGTCAACGGAAAGGACCTCTACGTAACTAGTGGCGACCGTCACGATCGTTCGGACCCCCTGGTTCAGGGGATTGAAAGGGCTCAGGACCGCGGGAGTAGTGCTTTCCACGTTGAGCTGGTCACCAACCACCACACCACCGGTGACAAAGTTCGGGGCCGTTCCGCCAGTCGCCGTGAAGCGAATCACGTTACCGGTCTTGGTGACCGTGTATTGAGTCGTAGCGTCTCCGCCGATCGATCGAGCAGTGCGGAGGACTGGATTGGTGCCGCCGGCGAAAGCAAAACGGAATGTATTCGCGTTCGGATCCGGCTGAGTGACCGTGTATTGGGTCGTAGCATCCTGGGACAGAACCCGGGCAGTGGAAGCCACCAGCAGACTGCCACCGGCGGGGACCAAAACCCTACGGTCCAGGTCGTTACCAGTAACCACCCCCTCAAACTGACGGTCCCAGTCCGCGTCACGGAGCTTTGGGGATAGCGTCTTCGCGGAATCGCTGTAAACTGCGAGCTTCAGGAAAAGGTTCAGGAATTGGCCGGCCATCGAGTTTTTTGCTCCGACCGGCATTCTACCACGTGGTCAGAAGGACCAAGAGAACCCGCCACCGGGGCCGCCGGCCTTGTCATCGTCAGCGTCGGGGTTATTCCGCTTGGCGATTTCCTCACGGTTGTCATGAAACCCAGAAATCCCCAGGTGGGCTGCGAGGTCAGCTGCAGACGGCACTCGTGTAAAGTTGCCGTTGAGATCCTTGGCCGGCAGCTCTTCGATGGGCCTGCCGGCCTGATCCTTGGGGCGCCCGTCCTCGGCAGTCGCTACGGTCATGGTGACTGTTGAGCGCCCGTAAACCGTGTAGGCTATGTAACGAATGCAGTCCATCGAGTGGTTGTCGAGGGCAGCAAACTTGGTGTCATCAATCCGCCCCTGGGCATCCGTTTCGTGGTGATACTTACCGAACTCATAGATGACAAAAGAGCAACCATTCTCGGTAGTTACGAATAGCTTGGCCTTGTTGGTGCCGGGGGCAGTGATGAATCGCTTCACCACCTGGACGCCGTTATACACCGAACCCTTCGTTTTATCTACCGATTTTGATACCGGCAGATCATACGTCGAGATCATGAGCTTGATGTTGGACGGATTCTCGGTGTCCGGAAAATATCGCTGAATGTCGAAGCGCGGATGAATTTCCTCTGCGATCATCCGGACGAATTCACCATCATCCACCCCCCGGCGAGAAAGGCAGTAGACAATGTAGATGTTGTCGTTCCGATCGATGTAGGCAACGACGCACACTGATGGGTTCGTGAAACCCCAGTCAACTCCGGCGACCGCCGGGACCTTGTGCTTCTTCATCACCCCGATGAAATCATCCAGGGACATCGTTTCTTTCGGCCAGTCTTCACCAGAGAAGACCTTATACATCTCCTTGTAAGTCTTGATATTTTTCTGGTCGAAGCGGGTATAAACTAGCCCTTCGGACGGCGGCTTTCGAGACAGAAAGGACGCGATGAACATCGTGTCCTCGGTCTTCAGGAGCTGAGCCTCGATGTCATCGATCGGCTTGAGCCACGTGCTCGTGGAAGCCTGTCTCTTGAGATTGGTCTGACAAGCCGCGAAGAGCTTGCACCTCGTGAAACACCCCTCCAGGCCGGGGGTGGCCTGGTAACGGAATTTCTCACCCGGGTCAAGTTTGTCGTAGCCGGCCTGGTCGACGTAGTGCATGGTCCCTTCACGGATGTAGAGATCCACAGGGGTAGTCCCGGACCGTTCGTCGGGACATCGCTCGGTCACATCAATGACGTTCCAGTGGCCGATATGAATCTGCTTCTCGTCCCGCTCAGCAGCCTCAATCTCTCGCTGCACGAGACCGAAGGCAGTCTTGCGAACGGAGATCGCTACGTCTATCGCCGGCCGCTTGTCTGGCATGCCGATCGGGATACCGTCCAGGTCGTCATAGGCGCGAACGTCCTGGACGACGTCGACTTCGTCTCGACAAAGTAGGGATTCATGCTGGCCCTGAACGGCGCGTTTCGTAACGGGGATACAAATAATCTTCGTGCCATCGGCAAGCTTGCACCGCCGCATGGTCGATTCCTTGAGTCCCTGGCGGATCTGACTAAAGAACGGGAGATTCAAGAACGACTGGAAGTAGTCCTGGTAGCACTTCTGCGCCTGCTCCAGCACTGAGGCGGTGTGCACGATGCCGCGGTGATCGTGGATCGCCACCATGAACTCGATAGCCGCCATCGCCAGGGTCTTGAAACCGAAGCGGGAAGCGTAGAACAGCATCTTCCGATGGCGTTGTTCGGGTGGTAGCTGGTTCCACCAAAGACAGTTCGAATAGACCATCCAGGCCATGTCCAGCGGGGTGCAAGTCGATGCTGGATCGACAATCGAGTCCGGTAGGTCGATACCCAAGAAAGTGATCAGCCAGTTGCGTAGCTCCTCTCGCGTGCGGCAAGGGCGCAACATCAGATCCCAGGCGGTCAGGCCCGTGCTTGGGTCTACGATATCGGTAGGCTCTAGGAGACTCATTGCTTCTTGTTTTTAGCCCGCCACTGCTCCGCAAGAGAGCTAAGGACGTCACTAGCTTTGTCACCCTGCGGAGCAGATACAACCGCCACCTGGCTACCTGGGGCGGCATTCACGGTGATAGGCGCCGGCGGCTGATCCGGGACCGGTGGCTGGCCGATTTTGGATACAGATTCGATCGCTTCACACAGCGCCTTGTAATCACGCGCGGAAGCTAGGCGCCCTTCGGGAAGATTCTCTTCGGTGGGATTCTGAAGATAGCGAATCATCTCCTGGCGGAATCGAGTGTGTTCTACCGTCAATAGGTTAGCCAGGTGATTGATCGCTTCGGCCTTGAGTTTCTGGAGGCGAGCGACGGCCTGGATGTGCACTTCGTCGATGTAAGCAGCTCGCTTTGCCGGCCAGTCGTAGCGCACACAAGCATCGGCGAGCGCACCCAAGCCCCAGGCGCGATTTCCTTCTAGCATCTGCTCCAAGGAGAATCCCTCGACGTAGAGCTGAAAGAAGTTAGCGGCTGTCACTGGAGACATCGGAGCAGAGTTTTTGCGATGATATTCTTCCATCGCCTGGCGTTCTTTGGGCGTCAGGAATTCAACTGCAGGACGAACGAGAGCTTCTGTCATTCCCGCCCCTCGATCAAAACATCAACCGCTACCGGAACATTGGGGCCAAGGTATTCCCTCACCCCGCGGCGGATGATGCGATCGACATCCATAGAGGCATTACGTTCCAAGAATTTGACGAGCAGCCAGCGCCAGAACAAGCCCGTCCTGTCTTGGAGCCATTTCATCCTGGCGCGATTACGGAGATAGCGCTTCACTTCCTTCTTGGGCATGGTCACCCGATACAGGATGTAACGTTCTTCACCTTCAGCCGGCGCTTCAGGGAAAATTACCTCTACATGAGAAATCTTCGTGTGCGCCATGTAGCCGAAGTTAGTCAGGTTAATCTCCATCCCCTTGGAGACGACGCCGTTTGACCAGAGCCAACGATCGGTGCCCGCTTCCGGAATGCCTCCTGCGACTGACTTCAAGGCGCCATCGTAAGCAGCACGAGGATCGATGCTCGACTGCAACGCAAGCATCTCCTTCGTCGAGAGCGGCTCGAAACGAGACTTGTATGGCTTTTTTGGCTTTAGCTCCGGTTTCGGCTCATCAGCCATTGAGCATCCCTCTCGCGTAGTCAGCCAGGCGCTTCTTATCCAGGCTGGTCTCCATCACGTCGGAGATGTAAGTCTCGACCATGCCGTCCAGCGTGGCGGCCTTCTGGATGACAGCTCCCTGACGCGGGGCTTCAGCGACAAACTCAGGAGCTAGAGAGATCTTATAGCGGCTCTTCAGGCTCAGATAGCGTTCGTCCGTTGCCATCATGGAGATCGCGGCACGATCGCCCTTGACCACGATCTTGTAATAGTCGTCGGGGGACCGAGTGGAAGTTTCGAAATTGTCGAGGAACTCATCGGGACTCGCGTATTCGATAACGCGGTATTCCGGCAAGGGCGTCTTGATCCGCTGGAAAATGCCTGTCTCAGTATCGAATACGTGGAGCCCTTTCGTCTCGCCGGCGTCCTGGAATCCGAAGGCGTAGGGCGATCCGACATAAACGATGTTCTCGATCTTCTGGCTCTTGTGAACGTGTCCGCAGATTACGGTCTTGAATCCAGCCACGGATTCCACCGGGAATCCGTTAGGATCATAGAAGCCGTTCTCGTATTGCGCACCGTTGAAAGTGTTGTGGCAGAAGAGGATCTCGCCCGAAGGCGGCAGTGCAGCTTCGAACTCTTCAAAGGTATGGTAATAAGGCAGGAAAACCATCCTCTGATCATGCACAGGACCTTCAACGATCGTCACGTTGGGGAAGCGAGCGAGTCCAACGAGCGCATGCTCCGAACTAGAAGGGCCAGCCTTGTCGTGATTTCCCACCATCAGGTAGCACTGAAAATTGGCAGGACATTGGAAGGTAATTTCGGTTAGAAAGCGAACCCAAGCGTTCAAAACCTCGACACGCATCACAGCGTGAGTGTCAAAGAGATCGCCGAGGATCACTACCCTGTCCGGCTTCACCTTCTTGATCGAATCCGCGAGGAAGGCAAGGAAACGCTTACCCGTCTCGATTGTCGAGATCTTAACGTGAGGGTCTCCAGAAACAAGAATCTTCATCTATGCCTCGATTATACCACGGGAATTACTCATCCCCGGCGGTGGGCGGCTCCTTGGCAGCGGCATCGATCATGTCGTCGATTACGGACGAAAGGTCAGGTTCGGCGTAGACCTTCATCACGCTATCCATGATGGCCGCTTGGAGAGTGGGGTCATCGGCGAGCGCGTTCTCGAAAGCCTCGCGGCCGCGCCAGGAGCGATCCTGGAATTTATAGGTCTGCTGGTTCGGACGCTCGACAACCTCCAGCTTCACTGCTAGGCCGGCGACTTCCTTGTGCACGTTTACCGTCCCCTGGCCGTAACCGAGCTGGTATTCAGCAATCCGGAAGGGTGCTCCGACTCGGTTCTTGCGAACGGTCGCCCGAACGGTGTGGCCGAGCTGCACCTCGTGTCCGTCGAAGATCTTGGAATCCTTGGCGTTTACACGCTCGACGAGAACGAGAATATCCACGAAGTGCTTGAGGCTCTGACCGTTCGGAATCTTCCATTTCGACTGGTATTTCGCGACTTTAGGATCCATCTCCTCGTTGACCTGTTGGATCAGAACCGTCGCGATCGAATGCTGACGAATATCGCCGACGATCATCTTGGTAGCCGGCCCCAGGATACGCGCCAGGTCCGCCATGATGTTGTCTTCCGTCGACTCCATCGCGGCCTCGCGCGGCCCCCGGAGTCCCTTAATCGAATCGATCACCATCATTCGAAGAGGCAGGCCGTCCTGAACCAGGGGCATGACTTCGTTGTGAAAATGGTCGAAGACATCCTTCGCTCGATTACCTTGCTTCACGATCAGGCGCCTGGTGTCGACCCCGAGCTTGGCGGCGTAGTTCTTGTCGTAGTTGTATTCCGCGTCGTAAAAGATTGCGAAACCGTCAGAATCCGCGGCCTGCATCTGCTTGATCAGATCGTAAGCGCCAGCGGACTTTCCGCTCGACTCAGGGCCGGCAAACATCAGCACCTTGCCCCCGGGCAGACCGCCATCCATGGCCCACTGGAGACTGGGGGACGTCGGCTTGTAGATCACTGCCCTGGGATCGGGCATGGCATCACCCATTCGCAGGACGTTGTTTTCGTCGCCGGCGCCGGCGAGTTCCTTCTGAATCCTGGAATACCAGTCGGTCTTGGGCATTACTTGATCCCCTTAGCCTTAGAGAAAAGGCTGACACCCATGTTGTTCATCTGGATCATGTCCCGCACTAGATTCATGGCGGTGGGCTTGAGCTTAGGGGGACGATCAGCGGGATGAACCCACCCGCGGGCCTCGCGCTCGGCCTGAGACACGAGCTTCGCTTCCTGCTTCGCCTGGCGGCGACGGACTGAGTTGTTCATGTCCCAATGATACCGCAGGGACCAAAGTTTTACCCAAACAACGTCCAGGCAGACTCAACCAGGGACTGGCAGAGCTGGTCCAGCTTTTCCCGATCAGGCTGCTTCGGCAGGGGTGACTTCCCGGAAGTGTAGATCTCCGTCAGCTTCTTGTCCTGGGCATCGGCCCAAGCGATCAGATCGTCGTATTTCCAGGCGCCGTTGCGGACAGCCAGGAGTTCCTCACGATCCGGGCGCTTCACGATGACCTTGCCGGTGGTGAGGATCTCTTCACCCATGCGCATCAAACGCACCAAGTGCATGGCGTGCTTTGTGTCATAGCCGTGAGCGGCTTCCAGGGCGGCGCGCTTCTCGTTACGCTCTCTCTTCCAGCGGTGAAACTGGTCCCACTCATGCTTGGCGCCGGCGTAACGGCGTTCCTTATCTAGGAGCAGGAGGAAGTTCTCATCGTAGCCGATCGCCCGACTGGCAGCCTGCTCCAGGAAGTGATGCTTGTCCAGGGCGCCGGCGTTCTCTGCCAGTTCCACCAGGAAATCGTCCAGCTGGCCGGTGAGAGCGATCTTCGTGGCATCCGAGAGGTCGTCCATGAGAGGCATCCAGGAGTCGATCTTCTTTCTGACCAGGGACTCAGCGGCCTGCAGCTGATCGCGCGAGATTGCCGTGAATTCCGGCAGTCCGAACTCGGCACGCGTCGGAGGCGCCTTCGGCGGATCCTTCAGCCAGCGATAGTGTGCCCGGATGCGCTTGAGCTGCGACATCGCGTAGCCCGAAAAGGTGTGCTTCGCCTTCGTCGACAGAAAGTCGTTGGCATGCGCCCGAAGCTCTTCACCGACCCTGGTTTGCTCCAGGATGTCCGATTCGTCGGTGTGCAGGACTTCGATGATGTTCGGGTTGCAATCTGCGGCGAGCGCGAAGAACTTACGCAGCTCGTAGACCACCAGGTCATTGGGATCGCGCTCCTCGATCTGCTCCACTCGGGATAGGAAGCCGAGGTAGTATTGCCGAGGAGCCACGAAAACTCCCTTGATGTCCAGATCGGACGAAGGGGTGTTCAGGCCGTAGGCATGCGAGCCGTGCTTGGTGACGTAGACAGCGAACTGGCGGAGGTCCTTGGCGGTGTAGTGCATGCCTGAATACTACCGCCTAGAATCGAAAGAGTCAATCGCTTACGTCGCCAAACTTAGCTCGACCAGGGGTGCCGTAGGAGCCGCTACCGGGCTCCACGCGCCCTAGGAGCTTGTCGTAGATCTTCTTCGAATCGTCGTGCGCCATCCGGTAGGATTCGGCCTTGTTCTCCAGGAACTTAGACATAGCCTTGAGCATATTCACCTTCGCTACAGCCTTCCGATAGGGCTCGTCCAAGGAGAGATAAATTTTGCGGAGGGAAGCGGAGTCTTTCATCTCCCCTAGCTTGTCTTTGTGTGCCTCGTAGTAGTCATTGAAGCGCTCAAGCAAGGCTTTCGCCTCCTCGTGCTTCATCTCCTCGTCAGCATCGTCAAGGCGTTTGCGAACGTTAATCGCCGCTCTAGAAGTCCATTCGTATGCATGAATGAACTTGCGCATAAGCTGAGGTCCGGAGGCGAGGTCGATCTGCTCGATTTCGTCCTTATAGCCATCGAACTTAGCGAGAGGCGTCGCGTCGATCTTCGGGGAGAACGACGCGACGACCTGCTCAACTAGCGTTTCTTCTTCGGAAACCACGTGGACTTACTTGTTGAGACCCAGCTCACTCACGAGGGCATCGACATCCTCTTCGGACGGCTCCTCGACATCATTCGCCATGGCGGAAGGAGTCTTGGACTCCGCGTCGACGCTCTCGTCGTCGTTGTAATCAGCCGGGGTGAAACCGATGTCGCTGTCTCCCTTGCCCTTCGACGCCATGATCTTCTTGAGGCTCTCGGCCGTCTGCGGCTTGAAGAGATCGTAGAGGTCACGCATCGCGGTGGGAAGCTTCGCCAGGACCTCTTCGGAGAGAGGACCCTTGAGAGTCTTCTCGGCGATGTCGCCATCGGGGAGCTTCACCTTCTGCTTCTTGATGGCAACGTCGAAGTCGTATTTACCGGTATTCGTCTTCGTGCGGGTGAGGACGAAGAAAACGCCTTCCTTGCGGGAGACGGGATTGTAGCCATCCTCCTCGACACACGCACGGATCTTCGCGTTCAGCTTGTCGCCGAGAGTCTTCGGAAGCTTGAGGATGCCGATATCCCCGGCCGGCGAGACGGCATTGTAGTAGTAGTGACGCTGCCAGCTGATGTCGCGGACGCGCTTGGCCTTGGCCTTCAGGTCATCGGGAACGGCGTTCCAATTGATCTTCTGCTTGTCTCCGGAAGCCGTGGTGAACTTCGCCAGGGCCTTCTCCAACTCGACGTTCTGGCGATCGACTTCGTCGCAGATCGGGCAGCCAGCGGGATCGGACTTCTTCGTGCAGAGCACGGGGAAACCGGCCTTGGTCGAACCCTCCTGGCGCCACCAGTGGAGGAAAACTTCAGAGAAGGGAAAGCCCTTCTCCTTCGCGATCTTCCCGAAGGGAGGAAGGATGCGATAGACGTTCTGGCCGTCCTTAAAGGGGAGAGTGTTGAGGCGGTTGGAGCCGTTGGCCTGCTCCTTCATGCCATTGACGTTGATCGAATCGTCATCGTCGATGTTCGTAGTGCTCGCGGTATTCATGCGTTGGTTTCCTTCTTTTCCTGAGGCTGTTCAGTCTGAACAGCCGGTGGTTGAATGAACTGCTGTTGGCGTCGGACTCTCGGCGGCAAAGAGCGCTTGAGGTCCACCCTGATTTTACCAATTACCTCACCGACTTTTTCCTTCAAGACGGCAAGATTCTCTTCCTTGGAAGCTCCGGGGTTTTCTTCGTTGACGATGGTGGCGAAGAAGTATTCGGGAGGGAATTCCTCCGTAGCTTTCTCCGGGAAGGTCTGATCCAGCGTCCCGAGGGGGCGAGTGATCTTGATGGGATAGACGTGCTTGAAGTTCGCCTTGAACCAGGAGGACTGGCCAAACTGACGAGCATCGGTAACGAAGATGACGTCGAAAGCGTTCTCCTCGCCGGCGTGCTTGCGCTCGATCTTGCTAATCGCTTCCGCGGTGATCGCGTTGTGCACGGTCTCGCCGAAGTTCTTGGTGATCACTTCGTCGGCCCACCAGATCATCAGCTCCCGAAGAGACCTGCACTCACGCCCTTCCCACTTCGCTACCGAGAGCTTCTGGTAGCGAACGTCGACGTGCTTGGAGGCCAGCTGACTGGTCTTGCTGAGCATGCGGGCGATATCGCCGCGGCGGATGATGATTGGGGTCTCCAGTTCGGCATCCTTCTTGGGACTGTAGAAGTCAGCGAGCGGGATCTTGAAGTGATCCGACAAGACCTTCTTGAACCAGTCGGAGAGAGCCACAGATGCGGTGCACCCGTAGTGCTCGATGCCCATCTGAGCGATGGTGTCCTTGCCGGAGGCGCGACGTCCTGTGATCGGGATGATGATGTCCATGCGCGAGGATTATACGTCGAGGATTTCGAGATTGTTCAAGCTGAAGCCGATAGCGCCCTTGAAGGTGTCAAATTTCAGGGGACCGAACCCGAGGATGATCGAGCCCTTCTGAATCGCCTTAAGATCTAGCCTCCGAGCCATGGACGGCCAAATCACGATTTCACAGATCCGACCGTCATTTACAATCGTGACCCGATAGGCAGTAACCCGCTTTCCTTCATCTCGACCGGACTTCGCCAAAAAGGTGAAAGAATCCTTTTCAAGGACCATACCCAAGATCGCAATCTCCCCCTGAAATTTCCCGGCCACGATCGGGAACTTGGAAAAGTTAGCAATCAACGGACGTTTCGCGATCATAGTGAGACCGGAACGCTGTTCATAGTCGGTGCGCTCCATGAGAACTGACTCGAATTCCTTCGTAAGATCAACAGAATAGATTGACATTACCGTCATCTTTTTCCGAATCAGAGAGGTCTTCGACATGTCCACAAAAGCGGCCGGCAACGACTCCTTCCGCAGCTCGTGCAGCCTAGCGATGAAGGGCGCGGTCTCCGTCTGGGGAGCGCCGCCATCGGCCGCGGGGAGCCCCTTGAAGCAATCCGCAAAGCACATGCTCATGATGATGCCTTTGTGAAGGACACGCCCCTGGGCCCGACGGTAGAAATCATCGAACGATTGGAAGGGTCCGCCGACGGCAACCTTCGCCTCCAGGTGAGCTACGGCTTTCGGACCCATGCCCTTCACCAAGGAGAGTGGCGCCAGGAGCTTATGATCGCTGTCCCGGATCGTCCAGCGAGCTGCTGGCGAGTTCACATGAGGCAGCTGGACCTGGTCGTGCACAACGTTCAGATATCGCTTGATGTCGTCAGTGCTAGAACTGGTAAGCACCGAAACCCACCATTCCGCCGGGTAGTGGAACTTCAACCAGGCGCACGCATAAGCGATGATCGCGTAAGCGCAAGCGTGGGCCCGGTTGAACGAGTAGTTCGCGGCACCGATGAAGGACTCCCAGAGCTTCTGGGCCTTCTCGGCATCCCAGCCGTGCAGCCTGGCCGCGCCCTCGATGAGACTGCCCTTAATCGAATTGATCAGGGCCAGGTCCTTCTTGCCGACAGCTCGCCGGGCATTGTCGGAAGCCACCGGATCCAGACCACCGACGACTTCGAAAATCTTCTGAATCTGCTCCTGGAAGACAACCAGGCCGTAGGTATCGCCCAGGATGGGCTCCAGGATCGGATCAAGGTAGGAGACCGGTTCCTTGCCACTGTAGCGCAAAACAAAGTGCTCAGCGACAGTCTTACCATCTTCCAGGGTGGAATCCAGGCCGCCCGGGCGGCAGATCGAAGTGATCAGGATCAGGTCATGAATTCGCCGCGGTTTGATGCGGCGAAGGAAGGGGGACACCAGGTGAGTATCGAACTGGAAGATGGTATCGGATTGGCCGATCCAGGTGGGTTCGAAGACCGCCTGCTCCTCTTCCAAATTCCAAGGGTCGATGTCGACCCCGTGGCGCTCTTTGATCAGCTTGACGGCATCCCAAATCCAGTTAAGGGTGTTGACCCCAAGAAGGTCAATCTTCATGCCGCCAATCTTCTCTAGTTGCTTGTAGGAGATCTGCGTGCACTTCCGATTGTCGTAGTATCGCGTAGGAATCGTCTCATCGATGGGGCCGGGGGTGATCACAACGCCGCCGGCGTGTTTTCCCATCGAGCGCGGCTTCTCTAGGATTTTATAGAGAAGATCCTTAACATCCTGATTTTCATCCAGATATTCCCGAAGAACCTTATTTTCTTCAAGATGTCCCGGCCAAGCAATTCCATCGGCATCGGTAAAACCGTGAAGGAACGCGTTTTCCCCCGGATAAAACTGCGGGGCACTTTTAATGGTGGCGGTAATCCTGTGAACGGGATCGTTCTCCGGAAGATGACCGCCGGCCTTCCAGCGGGCAATATCCTTCAGAGCGTTTTTGGTTTTGATCGTCAGGAACGAACCCACCATCGCAGCGTGTTCCTCCCCGTATCGCTCGAAAACGTAATCGACCATCTTCTCACGATCGGAGAAATCCAGATCAATATCGGGCGGAGAGCCAGCCTTGAGACGTCCTTCATTCAGGAACCGCGTAAAGTTGAGGTTCCACTTGATCGGGTCGATCGCCGTAATACCCAAGAGATAAGAAAGTAGACAGCCACCGGCCGAACCACGGGCTGGACCAGTGCCAACACCCCGATCTTTCGCGGCACGAACTATATCAGCCAGGATCAGGAAGTAGTCGGTGTAGTTCGTGACGCCGTTGTCGCAGATGACTCGGATCTCTTCCTCAAGTCTGGATTCGTAGACCGGATCGCCGTAGCGCATTCGACCATTCGCTTCGATGATCTTGAGCATCAGGTCCCGGCTGGACATCCCCGGCTGGTAAAGCGGATGATTTGAGCCGACCGAAAGAGACGGAACAAGATTAGCATCTACTTGACCGTGCTGTCCGCCCCAAGCCGCATCCATCATGTTTGCCTGAGATCCTATATATGTAGGGATCATGGAGGCAAACTTCAGCTTGAAATCTTTACACAAATCTACGATCTGATGGGTGTTTTCGATCATGCCTTCGAACTGAGGCAGGACGATGTAGGGATGGTTCTGTTGGATCATCGCCCAAGTCTCGTCGGACGAGAGCATGGCGTGAACCTGATGGAAATGGAATCGGTTGTTCGATGCCCCCGAGATGAGCATGTCCTGGACGGGCTTGAGCGCCGGGTCCGCCATGTGGGCATCGGAAGCGATGATCGTCGGGAGATTGTGCTTCAGCGCCAGGCGCTGGGCGCGAAGGTTGTGCTCGACCTGAAGGCAGTTCGTCCAGATCTCGACGCCCTCCCCCTCGACGTTTTTGTAGGGGCGCTCGATGAAGCCATATTCCTTGGTGTCTTCCCCGAGCTTCTTCCAATCGGTGCAGACCTGAGCCGGCCCCATCTCCACGAACATACGGCCACGGAAAACGTCCGCGAAACGAGCGAAGAGTGCATCGGACTCCTCAAACGACAACTGCCGGCGCTGAGCAACACCGACGATGCCGATCATGCATCCGGTGGAGTAAACGAGACCATCGCTGTTGGCCAGGATTTCGTCGACCGAGACGACAGGACGACCGAACTCGTAGTGATCCGGGCGGTAACCGATGGAGCTGAGCTTCAATAGGTTCTTGTAACCGACCTCATTCATGGCCAAGAACACACCGTGAAAATACTTTCGGTCCTTGTCGCCGTCCTTGAGGGTGAGCTTGAAGTAGAGTTCATTCCCCAGGAGCGGGACGAGTCCTTCCTTCTTGCAGGCGTTGTAGTGCTCGTAGATGCCGGCAACCGTGCCGTGATCGCTGACGGCGATCGCCGGCATGCCAAGGGCCTTAGCGCGCTTGACGTTGTCGGCCGGAGACGTCACACCATCCAACAGTGAAAAATGCGAGTGGACGTGTGTATCGACGAAAGGCTTCAATGGCACGCTAGTATTTTACCATCTGAGCTAGTTTTACTTCGTGACCGGGCGAAGGGTGGCCATCTCGCGATCCGTCGGGAAACGCCAACGACCCGCGAAGTAGAAGTCGGTTTCGTATTCATGCATGTTGGGAGTATGGACTTCGTGGCACTGGATATCGATATGCCCCGTCCACACCCAAAGGCCCCAGAAGACCTTTTCCGGCACATCAAGCTCCCCCGGGAGATCAGCAAGCGCAGCGATGGTCTCCATCTCTTGGATCACTTCAAAGCCGCGGCCGCTGAAGTCCAGGATATGACCATCGCCGGCATGATCGAACGCAACCAGCATCCAGTCGCGCGATCGCTTGGGCCTCTTGGGCTCAGGAGGAGCCGCCGCCGCCATTAAGATTTCTTCGTCAAGTTCATCGCTCATACTCTACTCCAGGGGGATATTACGAAAACCGGGCACTTCCGTCCCTTTCGCACAAAGGGCGAAAAGCGTAGGAATCCTGTGATTGTCAGGAAGAGGCATGAATCCATCGGTCAAGCAAATCACGCCATCAACGCCCAATTTCTTAGCGTAATCAAACGCATCCTGCATGTCCGTGCCACCGCCAGAGGAGCCGAATTTGATATTCGGGACGGTTCCGTCTTTGATGACAGTATCGAAGTTGATCCGGGTATCGCACCCAACAACACGAACCTCTTCGACGATCTTGGAAAGAGTAACGCCATGCTCCATGAATTTCCGATATTCATTCGCAGTGGATCCCGAATTGTCCACGATGATCATGAGCTTGGCGCGATACTGCTTCACGTGACCGGGCGAGGCGGCGCCGTAACGTCGATTGTAACGTCGCCAGGAACGCTCGCGATCATCCTTAAGGACAGTCTGAGCGAACATAGTGATCTCCCGTTCCCAAGGAAATCTGACCACCGGATCGCGGAAGTCCTCCAAAGTGCGGGCCAGCTCGCCGGGGATATTACCCGGAGGACGATTACCGAGGCTGCGAAAAGCTTCCTTCAGAATTTTGTCCGAGATCGCCCTCTGCTCTTCGGTCAGATCTCCGTGATCGATGATCTTGCCGCTCTTGCCTCCGGGAGTGAAACGTCCGTGCGTCGCCGGCCGAACTCCGCCCTTAGACTCAAATGCCTCGGCCTGTTTCTTGTTCTGCATCAAACGGACGTAGATCTCGTCCATAGTAGTCTCGTGAATAACGAGACCCTCCAGACAGGGAAACATCATCTTGCCGACGTCAGGATTGGCAACACGAACCAGATCCCCATTCTCGCCCTTCGTCCACTTGAAAGGGTTTTCGTGCAGGACAATCAAATCCTGCTCTTCCGGCTTGAGCTTGTTGTATTCGCCGATATGACTCTCGTTTACGATAATATCCATCGCGAGGTTGGCGATCTTCCGGTTCATCCCCTCCCCTCGGACGAGATGATGCAAACCGACGTGCAGCAGTTCGTGCATCACCGCAAACCGAAGCTTCTCGTCTGAAATACTCGCAATGAAATCAACGTTGTAGAACAAATAGCACGTCGGATCGTCGGGCATGAAACCCACGGCCATCGTGCTGATTTCATCGGTCGCGTCCATCTGACCGAGCTGCGTTGCGATCGCGTAGTAAAGCGGATGGGTATAGTAGAGCATCGCGGTAGCCATCGCGAGCCGCTCCATCTGCACCGCACGCTTCGTCAGATATTCTTTGCGATCGGAGTCCACGTCATTCCCCGCGGGCAAGCTTCTCGGCAGCCTTGTGCACTTCCTTCAGGGTAGCGAAGTGACGCTGCAGAAAATTCGAATCACGCATCAGCTCTTTCACGAACGTCGGGAAAAGAATCTTGTTCGGAAGAGTCTGAAGGCGCTCGCCAGCGTTGAGGAAAAAGGTATTGATCAGATCGGCCGGCGACTGCTCCATGAACGCACGGACATTCGCGATCATCTTCTTACTTTCGGGAGCATCGAGGGCAAGACCTTCATCGTAGCGAGTGTAGAGCAGAGAGGAAACGGACTTCGCGACAGTCGACAACGCATCAAACCGACCATCCGCCTCCAGATCCTTGAGCTTCTGGGACACTTCCTCGTTCCAGGAGTCCAGGATCTCCTCGGCCGTAACGGACTTGATCGTCGAAACGAACGCACTGAGGAGAGCGGCAAGATCCTTACCAACCTCGGCCACTGCCGCCCGGAACCAGTTGGGAGAGCTGATGCCGCCGGCGGCGTTGATGGCTCGAATCAGAAACTCCAAGCCGCGGGGGGTGATACGATCCTCCTCCCCATGAAATGCAAGAAGGTGGTTCGTGGCGGAGTTCAGACCAGCGGACTCAACCCAGCGCAGGACGATGTGATTACCGTATTTCTCACGGAGGTAATCCATCAGTTCCTTGATCGACGGATCGAACCACACGAACGTCACACGATCCCGGAGAGCGCGGTCCCATTCGCTGACCTCGTAGGACACGCCGGCGTATTCCGACGGGTTCATGGCCATGACGATCATCCAGTCCTTACCGACCTGGTAATCGTTGACGCGACGGGCCTGGATCAGGGTGAGCATTGCGGAACGAATGTCGCGGTTCACGCGGTTCGGTTCGTCGAGGAACCAGATGCCTCGACCAGTGGTAGGCAGAAGCCCCGGGCGCCCGTGGACGGTAACGCGCTCGCCGTCGACGGTGACGTTCTCGCCCAGGCCCGCAAGATCGGGAGCTTCCAGGAACTGGAGATTGCAATCCCGAGTCGCTACCGAAGCTTCGATGATCTCAGCAATCTTCTTCGCGGCCTGAGCCGGAACTTCAGACTTGCCGATACCGGCGGGTCCAACCATGACAATCGGACGGCAGATGATGGGTTCGCGATCAAATGCCTTGGTCTTGGGATTCCACCCCATCTGCGCCAGGTGGCGCTCGACAATCAGATCGATGATCTGACTGGCGGACAGGTGGATCATGGAGGAGCGGGCATCTTTTTTCGTCTTCTCGGGCACTTGAAATCTCCTATCGCGGGCATCCTACCAAGGGGGAAGCGCCCGGTCAAGCAATTTTACGGCGCAGCTCTTCCAGGGGCTCGCCGAAGAGGTCGAGAAGGAGGCGCCGGAATTCTGGCGTTCCATTCGAATTGTTGTGGAGGATATTCGAAAAAGCAGACACCGAACGCCCTAGATATGCGGCGAGCGTGCCATGGGTAGACGGCAATCCTTTCTCCCTGGCAAGCTGGAAAATCCGGAACTTTGACGCCCGGCCGCGGGCGCGAACACGGGGAACGGACCGAGATGATTTCGACGTAAAAACCAATCCGGAATTTGCCAACTCTTCAGAGACGATGGCGTATATTTCCGGATTCATCAGATCGATGGCGGTATCAGCAACGTCATCGAAACTTACGTGAGTGGTAAGATTGATGTCCGTCAGACGGTTGCGGAGGAGAGAAGACAGCTCCTCGCTGCTTCGGACCTTCACGGCGCCACTGGGATCAAGCACCTTGGACTGAAGCGTTCTCTTCAGATCCTTGTTCATACCACCCAAGGCTTCATGAAACTTCCCGATCGCTTCATCGATAGGCATCCCGGGGGAGATCGAATCGATCAGATTCTGGATCGTATTCCGGTATCCATCGATATCGACCACGTGCCCGCCGTGACGGGCGGCTGTGTAACTTCGGGATAGCGAGATGAACTTCCGGCGAAGATGGATGTATACGAGAGTAGACTCTTTCGCGCACCCCTCCCCGTGGCGAAGATTCTTCTGGATCCAACGGAGCTGCTGAAGGACGAAAATACGACCGTCCTGAATCAGGTCCTCAACGGACTTGCCGAGACGGCCGATCGAAGCACGAGGATCCAAGGTGGAGCAACTGTTTCCTCCGGCCCAGTAGCGAAGGACGTGATCGTTGATCATCTTCTTGATCATCGGATCGTATTTACGAATCTGATCATCCGTTACTAGCTCCGGATTCCCTTTCACTCTCGACTTCGGAGTGTAGGTTTTACCCGGCTGGAGATGCCCCCACCGTCGCCCGGACTTGATGTCCGATACCATGGGTTGCTGGATGTTGTAACGCTTAGCGATGACCCGCTGCGGGTCTGTGGAACGGAGGATCTCCAGCGCTTGCTCTTCCGTCAGCTTTTTGCGACGAATGGGGACGTTCTCTTCCATGTGGGGCACATGATACCAGAGTATCGGATCGATGTCAAGTCACTTTTCGACCACAGCTACTGGCGCGATCTCTTCGAACCATTCCTTGCGCGCATCGCCATGGCGCTTCAAGTGCTGAGCCTGGGGCACATCGATCTGATAGTCAATAACCAGGACTTCGTTCTTACGGCCTTCCACTCGCCGAAGGCCACGGCCAAGGTTCTGCATCACCAACCCCTTGGAAGCACCGCCGGCGAGCAGCATCAAGACATCGACCGGGAGGATATCGGTTCCCTCTCCGATCACAGAAGTTCCGATCAGACATCGAATTTTACCAGCGTTAAAGTCTCGCACGGCTTCGGAAGGATCCACCCAAGGAGCACCTTCTTCCTGGGCCTTCTCCTTCGCGCGCACGAAGACCGAGCCCTCGATCCGCGATTGAAGTTCGTGACCGTGCTCACGTTCCTTAACCAGGATTAACACCTGCTTACCGGCTTTCAGCACGGCCTTCGCCTGAGCAACCACGAGCTTGTTGAGGTAGTCATTTCTGATCACGTGCTCCTGGAAGGACTTAATCAGGTTCGCCGGCGCGGCGGTCGAGGAGGTGGTGATCCGATAAAGCATGAACCGAGGAGTAGCCAGGAAGCCATCCCTGATGCCCTCCTGGACGGTGTAGGTATCGATGACCGGGAACGTCGCAGCTTCGATCGCCAAGTCAGCTCCATCGGCCCGGAAGGGAGTAGCGGTAAAGCCGAATCGGTAGAAGGCGTTGGGAACGAAATCATAGCAGATCTGAGAAACGGTAGCGCAGGGCAAATGATGACACTCATCGAAGATGAGCACCTGACGGTCATCCCAATCTTTCGGGGTGGAATTCAGGATACTCGGCGCACAAGCGATGGTGATATCACGGATCTTCTTCTTACCGTCCCCATACTGAGATACCCGCGCCGGACCGAAAAACATCTCGAAACGACGAACGGTCTGCTTCAAGATCGACGTGTTGGGCACCACGAGGAGAGACTTTAGCCCCAATCGCTGAAGAAGCTTCATGATGACGACGGTCTTACCAGTGCCGGTGGCAGACTCGATGGTTCCCTGGCCGGCAGCCAGGCAGCGCTCAAACTGACGCGTCTGGTAGTAACGCATCTCCGGCGGGGCCTGCTCCATCCGGAACCCAGGACCTTGCCGCGGCCGCACCCGAATGTCCTCAACCATCGGAGCCTGAAGCTTTTCACGGACACGATCGAGCAATCCCGTTGGAAACACCAACGAATCCCCGTCCATGGACGCAAGCGCTACGTGCTGCTGCGCCTGGAGTTGCGCGATGCGCATCGCGAAGTAGTCCGCACCACCGCCATAAGCTCGCCTGGCGGCACGCTGCGCCTGTCGGATCTGATAAGATACTGACTTGTCGGTGTAGGTGAGTTCCTTGATGACCTTCGCGGCTTCTTCAGGCGAGATCCCGCTCACGGTAGACTTGGAATATCCGACACGGATGATGGCCACGGGGATATTCTACCCAAACCGAAAACCGTTCAATCGGTATAATTCGAGTGATGCCCGTCGATTTCCACGCCTACGCCTTCAATCAGCACGAAGTAAAGAGCCACGATACCGCGTGCAACGTCTGCCTGACGTATTGCGGCTTGCGAATTGCAGACGCCGCCATTCTGGAAGCCATCAGCGCCGGACACCCGAAGTGCCAGGGGTGCGAAGCCATGAAGCCGAAGACGGAGAAAAAGACTGATGAGTAATTTCTCTCCCGATCAGCAGATCGCCTACGACGGCATTCTACAGTGGGCGAAGGATCCAAATTCATCCCAGACCGCGGCGCTTACTGGTTTTGCCGGCTGCGGCAAAACCTTCGTCGTCGCTAGCTTGGCTACTTCAGGAAACGTCCATTACTGCACCCCTACCGCCCAAGCGGCTTCGGTCCTCAATCGGATGCTCCCCAACGGCGGAGCTACTACTGCCCATCGTTTCCTCCGGGAATACAAGAAGCCGCCGGCCATCTCTAAGGAGAATACCCTAGCCGATCCTTTCGAGGAACAGAAATGGGAATATCGGGTAAAGCATTACTCTGAGTTCACGAGCCTGGACCTGATCGTCGCAGATGAAGCGAGCATGCTGTCCACGGACATCTGCCAAGAACTCCGCGATACCCGCCGTAAGGTTCTATTCGTTGGCGATCCGGCACAGCTTGGCCCTATTAATCGCGAAGAGATGCCGGCGGAACTGAAGAATCCCACCTGGCACCTCAGTAAGCTCCACCGGGTGATGGAAACCCATCCGCTACGCAAACTCGGCGAAGCCGCTCGGTCGAAGTTCCTGTCCGAGTTGAAGAATTTTGCCGAACCCGGAAAGATCATTTTCATCGATCGTGATCGCCTAAAATCCGTCGTTAAGCTGATGTGGAAGGACCTAGCGCCAGAACAGCTGGAATCTCGGATCTTTATCGCCGACACCAATGAACTAAGGGTGATGGTCAACAAGCTCGTTCGCCAGGTCCTGTTCGGTGACACGACGAACGATCCCGTCCCTGGCGATCGTATTGTCTTCCTCAAGAACGAGCGAAGAACCCGAATCTACAACGGCATGCGTGGAACCGTGATTTCCGTAAACAAAGTTTACGGCGACCAGCTCCTGATCGAAGTCCAACCAGACTACGACTCCCAGGGGGTGCTACGCACGCGGGTAGAACGCTCCCAGTTCAACAATCCGAAGAAGATCCCGTGGGACCAGGGGCAGGCTAGCTTGGCCGACTACGCTTACGCTTCAACTTGTCACAAAGCCCAGGGGGATCAGTTCGAAACAGTGGTGACGCTCGCTGAACCAGGGCGCTTCAAGTCTACTCCCGAGACCCTGAGTTGGTCCTATACGGCCATCTCTCGTGCCCAGGAGAAGCTGGTAATTCTGGTATGAAAGAAATTTGCGTCACACGTTGTCACCACTGTGTCACATCAATGTTCCCGGGGTCGCTCTAATGAAATCAAGTATTTACAAGCCCCATGTCCGTATATATAGATTAGATAATAATTCAACCGAAAGAACCAGGGTGTGGAGGCTGCGGAAGAAGGCAGAGAGGGAATCCCTGGAAGCGGAAAAGGCAGTCATGGAAGAAAAAGAGAAAATCTGGAACCAGGCTATTATCGATCTACGGAAGACTTTCCGTGAGGATCGGAAGCGGGAGCATCTTTTCAACCACCTGGTAGCTTTCTTTCAGACCCTCAAGGAGGGCTCATGGGAACTGGAGGAGGTATCAGCTGCAGGGAAAAAGAGGGAGGTGGTCGGGGTCTTCTATGTAAACTGGATCGGTGGTAAAACCAGCAATAAGGCTAAGCGATATCTCCAACGCGTGGAGATGGAATGGACTAGCGCCATCGCCTATGTCTGGGGCACTTTCAAGACCGCTGATGTCGAATCTCGTCCTGTTACGCCATCTGTGACGGAAGAGGCGGAAGAAGAAGAGGAAGATGTCGACTTGATCGAACTGGAGCAGTTTCGAAAGGAACACGAGCAATCGGAACGGGAGCGGTTGCGCCGCCTGGAAGCGCTGGAGGCCAGCGGTATCATCAGTGACGATCAGCGCCGCTGGTTGACTGAGCTACGGGAAAAGTTCACGAAATGACCGGACTCACTAATACCCAGAAGCTCATCGATCATGTCGCTAACGGTCTCTCGGCCCTGACCGGCCAGCCGAAGGCGGAGATCGTGGCTATTCTGGATTATCGCGTAGATCTCCAGAAACGTCAAGGCGTTAGCTTTGCGCATGAGCTGAAGCTTCTCTCTGGGGGAAACGAAGAAGCCAAAACCCTCTGGGAGAAAATCCGCGGCGGCTCGCTGGGCGCCCTGGGAGAGCAGGGAGCGATTGAGTTGCGCTTCCAGAAGAACTACATGGAGCCTAGGCTTAAGGCCCTGGAGTTCAAGGAGCTGGAGAAGACGCTGGAGCAGCCATCGGAAGAAGCGCTCGTCGAGGCCCAGAAAGCTTTCGAACAGTCCCTCGACTTGCGAGCCAAGCTAGCTCCCCTTCCCCTTCTGGTAACTCCTGGAGTCGCCGCTTTGGCGCGCTTGGTTCCGGGGGAGCTTCATCTTTGGGGCGCTGAAACGAAGCACGGCAAAACGACAAATTGCGCCGGCATTCACGAACCCCTGGTTAACCAAGGGCTTAAGACTGCACATATCACGATCGAGGAGGCTGAGGATACCTTCCGCCTCCGCGTGGCGTGCCTGACCGAAGGGATCGACGTAACGCACGTCGGTGCGGGGAAACTACCTCAAGACGCCGTGGACCGCATCAAGGTCCGCGTAGCGCAGCAGAGGCCCTTTCTACGAGTGATCGCCGGCCCTAGCTTCGGCCGGCCGGACATCTTTGCTCAGGCGCTGGAATCCTTCAAGGACGGTGGCTATACGATCATCACTTTCGACTACATCTCCAAAGCGATCACGTCCAACTCGGAAGGGCAAAACCGAGCGGAGCAGGAAAAAATCATGATCGCGTGTGAAAAATTTGTTAAATGTGGCATCCCCATGGTAGTCTTCGGTCAGTTGCGCAAGTTCGATCCGAAAGTGAAGTCGGAAGGTGTAGGTGAGCGTTTCCGCGGAAACCGATCGCTGCATCTTCTGGCAGACAATACGATCGAGATGCGAGCCTATAAGAAAGCAGGTGTTACTCGTTGGAAACGTTGCAATACCCGGTGGGAAGATAATCGTTTGTCAATTTGCTGGACGCAACTTGTTAATGGTCGGCATCAGGACATTCCCGAAACAGAAGCGAACCAGCGGATTGCAGACATGGTTCAACGAAAAGCTGATGAAGAAGCCGGCAATCTCTCTGACCTCTCTAAGTCCCTAAACGATGACTGACCTAAACATCGAAAACTGGGTATACACCCTATTCAACAAAGGAGAGTTTACGGCCGCCGGCGACCGCGAGGAGGATATGGGCCCCTGGTGTCGCAAGCCCGGCAGTGGCATCATCCCCGTAGAGAGCCTTCTGAAGATTCAGCCGGCGAAGTTCTGCATCAATCCTTTGCGTAAGGGAGCGCCCACCAGGAGTGACGCCAACCTGACTGCCCATCGGTCGTTCTTGATCGAGATCGACAAAGATGCTGACGGTAACTTGATGAGCGAGGCGGACCAGGAGCGCTACATCGAAGACCTCGGACTCCCCTGGTCTGCTCGTGTGTGGACTGGGGGTAAGTCTCTCCACCACCTTATCACCCTGTCGGAGGATCTAACTGCGGAGCAATCGGATGCGCTACGAGACCGAATTTTTGGCACAGACATCCACAATCGTGGACCTATCCCGATTTGCGATTTTGGAGTGCGCCTGAAGTGCCAGGTGGCTCGCGTTCCGTTTCACGTTCGTAACGACGGAAAGTATCACGAGCAATTGCAGCGGCTTACGGGTCTTCGGGGGCGCGTTAAGTTCTCGGACTTGAATGATTGGTTGACCTCTAAGGGGTTCCCCTGGGTTCCGCCGAAGCCCAAGGTGCATCACCACTCCAAGAAGGACGCAGCTCGGCGCCTCCTAGATGATCCAGACGGTTTTCACCTCAAGCTCCCGCTATCCGGAAAGATCCAACAGCTTTTGAATGAAGGTTCAGTGTCCGGCGAGTCCAACAACCGCATGGCGCGTGTAGCCATGGGGATGGCGAGCAAGGGCTGGAACGAGGAAGAGATGTTCGAGGCCCTTCGAGAAAATTTCATCTCCCAGTCCGATGTTGAGATCTCCCGTGCCATCCGGGGCGCTCTTCGCAAACAGGCCGAGCAGGACGGCGAGTAAACCCCGTCCGGAGCTGGAAAATCGACTTCTGGTAGAATACGCCTTGTGTTTAAGAAAGGCGATATCGTCAGAATTACGACCCAGAACGCTACCTTGTGGCCTTACTACGGCCAGAAGGGAGAGGTCAGCCGGCCGTCATACAGCGAAGCCAAAAGCGGGACCGTTTATGAGGTCGAAGTTAAAGACCCCAAGAACGGTCGGGTCGGTCTTCTCCTGGATGAAACAGAAATGGTCCTCTGGAATGGGCTCGATGAAGCGATGAAGGCGAGTAATGGGTAAGAAAGTCTGGTGCGAGTTTCACAAAATTGAGCATGACCTCGATTTAGTTGAAAGATTCGCAGCAAAAACGGGCGAAAAGAAAGGTGTTTGTCCGATCACGGCTGCTACAGAAGTCCAGACGGGTGCTTACATTCTTGAGCCTGAATACGCTATCGTCCACAAATCAGCGACTGAAGCCCGCTGGCCCCAGAACGTTGATCTCTTGATCACCAAGCTCCCCGCCACCGAGAAGGAAGGCTACACCCAAGGGTTGGTAGCTTTCATCGCCGGCCAGACGTTCAAGCAGATGAACCCGAACTCCCTCGCCTTTGTGATCGTATCGAGCTACAAGGAACAGAAGGAACGCCCCTACCTGATCGTGGAGATCTTCAAGTCCGCGGGCTTCCAGTTCATCGACACGATTATCTGGGAGAAAAACAAATACACTCCCACCCAAGGCGGTAAGCGCCTTAACAACGTCTACGATTTCGTCTTCCTCTTCGCCAAGGGTGACAACTATCACCTGGATCGTGAGGCGATTGCATACCTCCGTCGTGATGGGCACGGAGAATACCTGTGCGCCGGCAACGTATGGCGCATCAAGGTCGACGAAAAAGATTCGGTTCCTCAGGAACTCGCAGAAGTGGCGATCAAGCTATCGAATCTGCTGCCGAATTCCACGATCGTAGATCCGTTCATGGACACCGGCGCGGTGCTACGAGCAGCACTTCACACTCAACACTCGTTCTGGGGATGCGAGTCTAGTCCCCTCAAGTTCAAGAGGTGCCAGAAAGTAGTGCGTGACTACCGCACTGCTCTCTTGGCCGGCAAAGACCCCGAATCGATTCTCAACGGAGAGACAGCGTGAACGGATTCTCGATCAAGGCAAAAGGCAAGGAAATTCGTCTCAAGGGCCCTGCCCTTAACGATGCCATTCTTCAGACGATGCACACCCTATCCCAGATCGTCGGTTCGACGCTCGGGCCGGGCGGTAACGTCGTGCTCCTGGAGCGCATTGGACTGCCGCCTCTGATCACTAAGGACGGCGTCACGGTAGCGTCGAACGTCGCCTTCAAGGACGCAACGCAATACGTCCTCGGCGAGGCAGCGAAGGAAGCTTCGCTCCGCACGAACGTCGAGGCTGGCGACGGCACGACGACCGTCATCGTCCTGGCGGAAGCCCTGACCCGCTACGGCCTAGAGTATCTTTCCAAGCATCCCAACAAATCGCCGCAGGAAATCTGCCGCGAACTGGATGCAGTTGTTGAGAAGTGCGTGGCTCGACTACAGAAGGCGGCGAAGAAGGTCACCACCAAGCAAGATCTGCACAAGGTTGCACTGGTCTCGGCGAACTTCGATGAGTCGATCGCCGGCGCCGTCATCGAGGCGCTCGATCAGGTTGGTAACGACGGCACGATCATCACCGAAGAAGGTTCTAGCCGGCACACGACAGTCGAGATGCAGGAAGGCTTCCCGGTTCGCAAGGGCCTAAGCACTTTCGGCGCTGTCCAGGAGATTTTCATCAACGATCCCCAGGCGCAGGAATGCGTCCTGCAGAACCCGATGGTCCTGCTTTACGACGGTGATCTGACGGATCCCATCAACCTCGCGAATTACCTGCAGAAGTGTTACACGAAGATGATGGAGGAGAAGCAGTCCGCTAGTCCGATCATCGTCGTAGCTCACAAGTTTTCTCCCCAGGTGCTTCGCCTGATGGCCGAGAACTTCGCGGTCAACCGCGCGCAGATCATCCCCATGGAGACCATGGCTTCGGCGCAGCCGATGTCGCGACATCACTTCCTGCACGACATGGCGGCCTATCTCGGCGCCGACGTTCTGGATCCGATCGCCCATCAGCTCGATGTCTCTACGCCCGAAGCGCTCGGTGGTTGCGGCCGCGCTCGCATCGGACGCTACCAGTCGGTGCTTTTCGACCCCCTGGATGGCACCGAGCCCCTAGTGGAAAAGCGCATTACCGAGCTGAAGGGCCAGCTGGAGAACGCAGAGTCAGAATACGACGCCGAGATCATCAAGGAGCGCATCGGCCATCTCCTGGGTGGTATCGCTACGATTTACGTAGGCGGCTCTTCTGATCTAGAGATCAAAGAAAAGAAGCACCGTATCGAGGACGCTATTTGCGCCACTCGTTCCGCGGTCGAGCAGGGGATCGTCCCCGGCGGCGGCGCCATGTTTCTGGCACTCGCCGATAGCCTCCTGGACGAATCCTTCGTTACCGAAGTGGAATCGAGTGACATTCTCGTTCAGGCGCTTCAGATTCCTTTCCAGCGGATTCTTCTCAACGTAGGGGAATCCCGGCAGAAAATCGAAGAAGCGACCCAGAAAATCATTGATTCCAGGAATAGAATGGGAGTCCCGAAGCTCGTCTACGACGCGCTTCATCACACCTATGCCAAGCCCTTCAAGGCCGGCATCGTGGATCCCGTGAAAGTAACAGTCGCAACGCTTCAGAATGCGATGTCGATCGCTCAGATGCTTTTCACCCTGGGCGGTGCGGTCATTCTCCCGCGCGATCTGGAAGAGGAACGCCAGGCGGAGCTGCAGGCCCAGGCAGTGGCAGCCCAGATGCAGGGCGCATGATCATCTGGGTGCCGTTCTCGATGGCGGTCGCCGAAGACGGCACCGCTTCGATCGCCGGCATTCCGGTAGAGCATCTGATTCGAGAATTCTCGGTCCAGGTCGATAACGACAAATTCGAAGCTAAGTTCCGATTGGATGAGGATAATTCCAAGGTTTCTATCCCGGAGAAATGGGCTAACATCTGGCGCCGCCTGGAAGATCGGACGGCTCCGGATGAGGAGCCTATCATCCGGATCAGAAACGCGCGATATATTTACGCGAATGTGGACACTTGGACGATTTGCGTAGATCACGAGTCGGAAATTGCTGTTCCGGATGGAATCACAGTCGCCCTGAACTCGCTTTCGGCTGACGCGGTAAAATCTAAGGCATGAAGTCAAAGCCAAAGACTCGTGATTCTGAAACGAGAGAAGTCTATGAAATCGTCAAGCGCCCGGGGAAAGCAGCATTCCTCTTCCGTATCCCTTCGCACACTCTCCGCCTGCGCAAGGATGGAAATGGTGTGGTCCAGGTGATCGGGGGCGAAGTAGTAGCTCGTCTGGACTGGGAAGAGCTTGCCGTGATCAAGAGGGGCTAACGTGAAAGACCTATTCCTCAAAGTCCTCGGCCTTGTCTTCAAAAACTTCGTCCACGTCGTTCTGGGGGTCCTACTCCTGATCATCGCTGCTCTCGGCTACTCGATGTTCAAGCAGCACCAAGCGCTTACGAAAGCTAAGAACGACCTGGTGGGGCAGAAGGATGCCTACCAGCAGCTCTCGTCGACCTACGCCAAGCTGGAGACCGACTACGTCTCCGAGAAGTCCCTGGCAGAGCAGGCGAAGAAGAATTGGCAGAACGAGCTGGCCGAGAACAAGAAGCTGAAGGATCAGCTCCGCGGGCTCGCAAGCGCTACGTTCTCAGTGTCGCAGACCCCGGTCGTTGGCGCTCCCGACAAGCTCGTCCCCGGGCCAGACGGCTACCTCTACCAGGAGATCACCTACCAGGACGCCAAGGGCAAGCAGGGCCCGCCGACAGGCTTCGTGAAGGTCGCCAACCAGACTGGCGTGGTGACGTCGAAGCTCTTTGACCACGACATCCAGATCGAGACTGCGATCGCCGTCGACCCCAAGTCGGGCAAGGTGGAAGTCTTCTCCAAGGGCTATTACGTGCTTCGGGAGCCCTCCCTGGCCGATACCGACCCCTCCAGCGGGAAGACGAGCTGGAAAGACGTGCGCTACCCCCTGAACATCACCGGCGGGTCTCTTGTCTACTCCCCTGGTGCTCCGCCGGCCGCTGCCAGCTACCCCAGTCGTTTCCTGGTGGCTCCGCATCTTAACGCTGGCGTTTTCGCAGCGCTCACAACGGACCAGGGAGTCGAGGAGGGTGCTCACGTAGACGTCACCTGGCTCGGCTATGGTCGCACCAAGAACGACCTAGACTTCAAGTTCGTCGGTCTGGGAACCGACTTCAACAAGAACTATGGCGATGTATCCTTTGTGCCAGTCTCGTATCGCGTTCCGTTCATCCCGCTGATCTCCAATCTGTGGGTCTCCCCTACGATCGGCCTGGACGTCGGCGGCAAGGCTTTCGGACTTACTGTAGAGGGCACGCTGTAACATGCCCCGCTATACCTACCGACACGACGATCCGGATCACGTAATCGAGCTGAACCGCAAGGTGGCCGAGCGCGATCTGCCGGCGAAGTGTCCGCTCTGCAAGAAACCGATGGAGCGCTCCCTGGCTACGGTAGCACCCCCTACCGTCTTGGAGCGGGTAGACCAGCACCGCAACGTAAAGCAGCGCCAGAACAACGCTGAACGCGTTCGGAAGCGCGCCAAGAAGTTCTTCATCGAGAACGAAATGCCCAACCTCGTAGGGGAGCATGGCTTGGAACAGGCAAAACGCGCCGGCTGGGTTAAAAAAGACGGTAAGATGGTTAAGGTCGGCGACCTGAAGTGAACGATCTAGAAAGACAGCGAAAGAAACGCGAGCGTAGAGCGGCCTTGGCTAGGGATGAAGTCCCTGAAGGGTGCACCTCGACTACGTTCATTTGCCCGGATTGCTCAGGCGTGATGATGCTCATCTTCGATGAAGACCGTAAGCTCCTGAAGACGATCGACCTGAGGAAAGAAACTTGAAATTCAAGTCCTTCTACGCTGAGAATTTCATCACCTTCCCGGTCATCGAGCTGGAGTTTGATTCCAGTGATCGCGGGCTGACGCTCGTCGACGGCTGGAACCACGACCAGGGGCAGGCTAACGGCGCCGGCAAGTCAGTGCTCTTCAACTCGATCGCGTTCGCGGTCTACGGGAAGACTGCTACGGACGTGAACCTCGCGGATCTGGTCCCGGAATGGGGTGGCACCCTCAAGACCGTCGTGATGGTAGAGACGGCTGCCGGAATGCTCATCATCGAGCGCACGCGCAAGCCGAATGCAGTCAAGCTCTTCGTCAACAACGTCGAGTTCAAAGGCACCGCAGAATCCGTCGAGAAACGCATCCTGGAACTGGTAGGGCTCACCTTCGAACAGTTTCTCCAGGTGGCCTACTTCTACCAGGGGGCTCGGGATCGGTTCGTCGACGTCAACGACACGGCCAAGAAGTCGTTCCTGGCTTCCGTCCTGGGACTCGACAAATGTGAAATCGCCTACACCAAGGCTCACGAGAAGCTGAAGACCGCTGAGTCCGCAAAAGCGACCCTCGATGGTAAGGTTTCGACGCTCAAGAGCGTGCTCCAGGGGCAGCAGGCTGCTCACGAGAACGCTCTACGAACCCTGGATGCATTCATAGAGGCTCGGCCGGCGAAGGAAGCTGAGATACGCGGGCGCTACGCTTCGGATGACAAGGAAACGCAGCTCCAGAAGCGTCTGGAAGCCGCCGAAGCGGCCAAGAAGGTCGCCGAAGGCGAAGCTGAGGAAGCATTGAAGATTGTCCTCCCCGATCGAGCCAAGCTCGTTGAGCAGCAGGAGCTTGGCATTAAGGCCGGCCAGATGGTCGCGCGCCTACGGGCAGAGATCGAGTCGTCAGAGCGTGAGCTGCGAACTTTGCGCAGGGACCAGGAGAAACTCGGCGGCACTTCCGCGGCGCCGGCGAATTGCTATGCCTGTGGACAAGCCCTGCCGCAGGATCCGTCCGCGCACGAACGTATCCACAAGGAGATCGAGGCTAAGAAAGCGGAAATCGAGACCGTTACCGCCAAGATCGTCGAGAACCAGGGGAAGCTAGCCAAGGCTGAAACGCTTGCGCGGAAGTGCGATGGCGCTCGCCAGCAAATCACCGATCTGAATGCCCAGATCGCCGTGATTCAGAACAAGAGTTTCCAGGTTCAGCTGAAGATTCAGGAAGTGAACGCAGCAAAAGCAGCTCTCGCCGGCGTGGAGCAGCTGAAGGCGCAGCGCGAACAGGCCATGAAGAACGAGCTGGCTAGCCTGAACGATCGCGAAGAATCCCTGATCGATCAGTCTTCGGCCGCTGGCGCGATGGCGGCAACGACTCAAAACAAGCTCGATGAAGCTTCGACGCAGCTGAACAAGGCCAAGGACGAGATTGCCTATCTGCAGGAAACCAAACGAATCTTCTCCCCAATTGGACTCCGGGCGCACGTCGTCGATGGCGTCGTTTCCGAGCTGAACGAACGGATTGAGCACTACCTGAGCGAACTGTTTTCGGGCCAGATGCGATTCCACTACGACCTGGACGAATCCGGGAAGCTGATCGGCAAGCTTTTCTTCGCCGGCCGTGAGCGATCGTCCCTAGCTACGCTCTCCGGTGGTCAGCGGCAGCGTGTGCGACTTGCGGTCGATCTGGCACTCTCCGACGTCGTAGCCAACCGTCTGGCCGTGAAGACGAATGTGATGTTCCTGGACGAGGTTACGGACGGCATGGATTCCATCGGGCGTGAAGGTCTAATGGCGATCTTGAGCGAGCTAGAGCGAAGTCGAGATGCTATTTTTGTGGCCGATCACGAATCGGAGTTCAAGTCTCGGTTTTCTCGAAGCATTTGGCTTGAACTGAAAAAAGGGCAAACGTCGATGTCCCGTGGGGTATGATCTAGTTATGCGCATCCTCGCTCTGGACCCAGCCACCACCACAGGATGGGCTCTGTTCGACGGCTCCTCGATCTCTGAAGTAGGATTCATCACTTTCTCCCCCGTGGCCGCTGGCTACTCTGGCACCTCCGAAGGACTACGCCTCCTGGAAGCTCATCGCTGGCTCGACAAGATGATTGTAAAATGGAAGCCGGATCTGATTGTCGCTGAAGGTTTTTTTGCTTCAGGGCGCTTCACAAACGGATCCAACGTGAACCACGAGATCCGCGGTATCTTCAAGATGACCGCAGCTTGCTTGGAAAAGCAATACGTCGTTACCGGCCCATCGGAGTGGAAGAGGAAGCTTTGCGGCCGCACCACGCCGACGAAGGCTGAGAAGAAGCTCTACGGGAAAGCGAACGCCAAGAAGATGGTCACAGTCAAGGCCCTGGAAGCCCGCGGCTTCAAGTTCCCGGAGAAGGTGCGCTCAGCCAAGGGGAACATGGTGAAATGGAAGTTCGATATTTCCGATGCGCTCGGCATCCTCGTGGCCGAACTGGATGCTCGTGCTATCGATTTTCAGATTCATCCCGACCTGTTTCAGGTCGAGCCCAAGTCCTAAATTGTTGAGGTCCCGCTCATCGTGAAAGCCGCCTTCGGTAATCAAGCCGCTGAATTTGTCTATGTTCGCACCTACGCCCGCTGGATGGAAGAGAAGGGCCGGCGAGAAACCTGGGAAGAGACCGTCGATCGTTACGTGACCTTCATCAAGGAAGAGCGTGGCGAGAAGATTCCGGAGAAAGTCCTTCGGAAGATCCGCGAGAAGATGCTAGCTTTCGAGGTGGTCCCCAGCATGCGTGCCCTCCATGCCGCCGGTGAAGCAGCTCGCATCGACAACACCACGATTTTCAACTGCTCTTTCTCTGCGGTTGACCACCAGGATGCGTTCGCGGAAGCGCTCTACATCTTGATGTGCGGCACTGGCTATGGCTTTTCGGTGGAGAAACGTTATGTCGAGAAGCTCCCGGTAGTCCCAGTGATGACCTCCGCGTCCATGGGGACGTTCGTGATCGAGGACTCTCGCCGCGGATGGGCGGACTCGGTCAAAGCTCTCGTCAACGCGCTCTACGCCGGCGCTGACCAGGCGATGGACTACTCGAAAATTCGCCCCCTGGGCGCTCGCCTGAAGACCATGGGAGGACGTGCCTCAGGGCCGGCGCCGCTGATTAAGCTCCACGAGTTCATGCGGACGGTCTTCTCCAAGGCTCAAGGGCGCAAGCTCACCTCTCTGGAAGTCCACGACGTGATGAACATGATCGCTGAGGTCGTGGTCGTCGGTGGTGTGCGCCGCTCTAGCCAGATCTCCTTGTCTGACCTGGATGACCAGGCGATGCGGGATGCGAAGACCGGTAGCTACCCCTACTACCGTGGAATGGCCAACAATTCGGCAGTTTACCATGAGAAGCCTGACATGATTCAGTTCATGCGGGAATGGACTGCTCTCGCCGCTTCCGGCACCGGCGAGCGCGGTATCTTCAACCTCACGGCAGTTGAGAAGTGCGCTCCGCGCCGACGCAATACCGATCTGATCATCGGAAGTAACCCCTGTGGAGAGATCCAGCTTCGTTCGCGTCAGTTTTGTAACCTTTCGGAGATCGTGGCACGCCCCGATGATGATGTTGACTCGCTCCTCGACAAGGTCGAGACGGCCACGTGGATCGGAGTGATTCAGTCTACGTTCACGCACTTCCCCTATCTCTCGGAAGAATGGCGGAAGAACTGCGAAGAGGAGCGCCTCCTGGGCGTCTCGATCACGGGCCAGATGGACGCCTGGAATCTCCTCACGCCTCAGGTGCTACAGGCCATGAAGTCGCGTTACCTTAAAGTAATGCGCAAGGCATGCAAGATCATGGGGGTCCCGGTGTCTGCCGCCGGCACGTGCGGGAAGCCTTCTGGGACTGCCTCCCAGGTCCTGAGCTGCCCGTCCGGCGCCCATCCCTGGTATGCGCCCTATTTCTTGCGCCGTTATCGCCTGGACGCTTCCGATCCACTGCTCAAGCTGCTCCGGACGGCCGGCGTAGAGGTTTCGCCGGAGAATAACCAGCGGAAGTCCGACTGGGCGAAGGCCGCGAAAGCTGATGCTGAAGGTCGTGCGGACGACGTTCTCAAGTACTGCAAGATTTACCGCCGCGGGGAAGAGTGGTCCGAGGATAAGGTCCTCACCTGGGTTGTAGCCTTTCCGGTCAAGGCGCCTGAGGGAGCGATCACTCGCAAGGACGTTTCGGTGATCGACCAGCTGGAGCATTACAAGAAGATGCAGACGAATTGGTGTGAGCACAACCAATCGATTACCGTCTACGTGAAGCCAGAAGAGTGGCTGAAGGCTGGCACCTGGGTCTACGAGAATTGGGATATCGTGAACGGAATCAGCTTCCTGCCCGAAGATGGTGGCGTTTACGAGCAGATGCCCTACGAAGAGATCACGAAGGACGCATACGAAATCGCCACTGGGGAATTCCCGCAGATCGATTTCGGCTCTTTGGCGCTCTTTGAGCGAGACGATCAGACTACGGGATCGAAGGAATTTGCTTGCGTATCAGGAGCTTGTGAAATCTAATATGGCGTGGAGTCATAGGGGACGATAAATAGGTGTCGTCGACGGCCCGGCCCTCACCGGGATTGCGCACCGTCGACAGCCCGTTTCCGAGGAGACCAGTAGGTTCAAGTCCTACGCCGCGCCACCCCTAAAACTTCATGCCTTGCGGTATTATCAGGGCATGAACGCAGAAGTCGAAAACGGCCCCCTGGAAGGGCTTAACACTGTTGGCGAAGCCCTGGAGAAAAAGGAATGAAGAAGTTCCTCCTAGCCTCTTTTTTGCTCGCGGTAACTGCTTTCGCTTGCGGCAGCGTCGATGACGATGATCAGCCTCTCGGACCGATCCCGGTGATCGACTTTGCTCCGAGCGCTACCCCGTCAGTATCGCCGAGTCCGAGCCCCACCGAAACCGAGGAACCTACTCCTTCACCGAGCCCGTCTCCGACGTGTTCGTCCGATGACGATAACGATCACCACCATCACCACCACGGGGATGAAGATGAAGCTAGTCATTGATGTCGACGGTGTTCTCGCCGATTTTGTGCTTGGGATCACCAAGAAGATGTCCGAGATGAACTCCAACGTCAAGCCGTTCCCGACGTCTGAGCAGAAGTCGTGGGACTTCCGAGAGCTGCCGCCCGGGCTCCTCAAGGAGGCATTCGCCGAAGCTGCGGTGGACAACGCATACAGCTTCAATGCGGACCTCGAATCCCTAATCACCGAAGAGGAAGCGCGCCGGCTCACCCGTCTGTCACTGGACCACGAGGTCTACTTCGCCACGAATCGCCCCGGCGGGATGGAAGCTCTTCGCGGGACGAAGAGATTCCTCGATCGGATCGGCATGATCCATCCGAACGTCGTGATTACCGCCAAGAAGGGCGAGTTCGCAGCCGCGATCGGCGCCACGCACCTCATCGATGACAAGGCCGGCAATGCCGTCTACGCGAAGTATCATTCGCCGTCAACGGAGGTCTTTCTGATCGATCGCCCCTACAACCGATTTGACCAGACCGTCGTCGGCACCAAGGTGAATCGCATCATGACCTTCAGCGAGTTTCTGGACGCCGTCGAAAAGTCGTGAAGATACCGACCTACGAAAAATTCGCGGAGTTCCTACCACTCCTAGTGTGGGTTGGGATCTTCTCTGCGATGATCGTCGCTCTATATTTCGGCTGCCGCTGAGGAGAGATATGTCCGACACACCGAAGCAGAATCCCAAGGAAGCTGCCGGCGGGGTCAAGGTCCCACTGCACCTTTGCCCCGATACCGTCAAGATCGCCGGCGCGATGGCCTTCCTGGAAGGCGCCACGAAGTATGGCGCGCACAACTGGCGAGCCGCGGGAATCATGGCTTCCACTTACAAATCCGCCATGGAGCGACATATGATCTCCTGGTGGAACGGCGAGGACATCGATCCGGACTCGGGCCTTCCGCACCTCTGGAAGCTTCTGGCGTGCGTGGCGGTCTTGATCGACGCCTCGATGCTGAACAAGATCACCGATGATCGGCCGCCGATGTCGCCTCTGCCGGAGCTAATGAAGGCCCTGGAACCAGCGATCGCCGCCATCAAGGCGAAAAACGCCGACAAGAATCCGCGCCACTGGTCGATCGCTGATTCGGAAGGTATGCCGAAGTTGCCGGAGGCAATCCTCGGCAAGAAGGCCGGAATTCCGGGAGCGCACGAAGTGAACCCGGGGATGTGGGTAGCGGACAAATCTACAAGTATCTTCAAGCAGGAGAAGTGAGATGAACAGACGATTTTTGATTGGCGCTACGGTTTTCATCGCTGGAGTTAGCGTTATTTTCACCGTAGCTGACCTCTTCGCCGGCAACTTCTTCCTCGCGGGGCTCTGGCTTATTGTCAGCGCTCTGAACGCTAGAAACCTTCTCGCTCTCCTCACGACCAAGGACTAAGAATGGCCTACGGCGCGAAAGTCATCCTCGATTCGATCTCGGAAGCCGGCGTCCGCCTCACCACGATGGAGGTGACCATCCCTCGCATCGTCCTGCCGGAGTTCAACACCCACCGGATGCTATCCCGGAATTCGGCGTCCAGTCGAGCGATCCCGGTCAAGAAGATGATCGAGCGCGTCAAGGCTGATCCTTTCATCCCCCAGCGCTGGGGCCGCAACGAGAAGGGCATGCAGGCCAATCAGGAGCTGAAGACGCCGGAAGAGATCAAGCTGGCGACGGATATCTGGCTCATGGCTCGTGATGAAGCGATCAAATACGTCGAAATGCTCGTGGACGAGAACGGTATCAACATCCACAAGCAGCTCGCGAATCGCCTCCTGGAGCCCTGGATGTGGCAGACCATCATCGTCACGGCTACGGAATGGGAGAACATGCGTGGCCTTCGGGTATCGCCCGAGGCACAGCCGGATTTCGAGATCGCTGCCCGGATGCTCTTCGAAGCCTATGATGCGAGTAGCCCCAAGTGGTTAGACGTAGGTGAATGGCACCTTCCTTACGTGGAAGGCGTCGACAAGGACTCTATGTTGTGGGACGGGGTCTCTCAAGAGAAGTTGATCAAGATTTCCGCCGCTCGATGCGCGAGAGTGTCCTATCTCACCCACGACGGCAGGCGAGATCCGACCGAAGACGTGAAGCTCTACGATCGCCTCCTCGCTGGCCCGCACCTCTCCCCTCTGGAGCACCCCGCCCAGGCCCTGGCCAATCCAATCCAGGTGGGTAATTTCACTGGTTGGATGCAGGCCCGGAAGATGATCCCCGGGGAAGCGATTCATAGGGGGAAGAAATGAAGCATCCGTTCAATGACGAAATGACCGGCTGGGACTGGCTCTTTAACTCGATCCTGTGCCGGCTCTTCAAGTATCGCGATATCGTCAAGACCGAAGAGAGCGAAGAGAGTATTGGCAATGGAGTTGCCTTGTATCATTCGGGGCCTACGCTCTACCTGCGCCGTTTCTACCTCTGGTCCAAGGGGAACAAGGAAGACGGCTACAAAGGAGCGATCTTCCTTCACAACATCCGACGGTCTGACAACGATCGCCATATGCACGATCACCCCTGGGATTTCACGAGCTACGTTCTCGCTGGCGGCTACTATGAGCAGCTCCCGGGGGCTGAAGTCGTAGACCTGGCGGGTAACGTTAGTAAGCCCGGGCGCAAAGTCTACCCCGGCATGGAACTGCATAACCCCGCCGAACACCTTCACAAAGTCGAACTTTGGCGCAATCCCGATGGAAGTCCGATGCGCGCCTGGACGATCGTCAAGGCCGGACCCGCTCGCCGCATTTGGGGCTTCCAGACCGAGGAAGGGTGGGTCGACTACAAGACCTACTTGGGGATCCCTCAGGAAACCCCCGAGACGAACGGCGAAGACATCATCCCGAAGACCTAAAACTCTCACGCTGCGGTATCATCTAGACAACAACGAACCAGGAGAAAAGCCATGGGCCGTCCCAAGAAGAGCGAAGTCCCCCAGACGTTCATCGATGCCACGAACACCATGACCACGGAGGAACTCCGCAACGAGATCCTCAAGGCCAGTGCCAACGTCGACGAGATCGAGGAGGCTCGTGAGAACGACGGGAAGTTCCAGGTCCTCAAGGAGACCTACACTGACGCTGCCGCCGGCTATCGCGACGGCATCAACGCCGAGAAGGCGAAGGCCGCCTACGCCAAGCTCGTCCTCAAGAACCGCGGCCAAACGGTCGCGGCGTCGAACATCACCAAGCCGACCACCGCGAAGGTCGCCCAGAAGTCGTGAGCGCGAAGCCCTATACAGCAGAGGTCCGAAAGTTCAAGGCCATTTGGGGAATCGGGCCTCTGCTGCGGCGTTACTCTTCGCCGAGCCTGATCTGGCTGGAGCTGAACACTGGAGCTGAACTCAAAGAAGTGGCAGGCATCGTGCCACAGCACATCACCGACACCCTAACGATCAAGGTCGAAAGAGAGAGCAATGAAGAACAATCCTGATCCCATCGTCGCTGCGTTCACCGCCTGGGACAACCATCGCCAGGACTGCAAGGCCACCATCCTCGATAACGACAAGGAAGCCGGCGAGGGCGCGAAGCGCAAGGTCAACCATCCCTGCGTATACGACGGGGACAAGTGCGAACGAGGCATGAAGCTCTACAACACCTGGCGCCGCGCGATCGGTGCCGTCCCTTCGGAACCCAAGGTCCGCAGCACCAGCACGGAGATCTGATATGCCCACTGGCGGAACTTCCAAGACTCGTAGGGGCGTAATGCCCGGCACTCGCAACCGTAACGTCGCTCGCAATTCGCAGAAGACGACCTTTCGGTGCGGTCACCGCGGCCTCGGCGCCTTTTGTCACCGCTGCGAGCAGGCCAAGGTCCTCACCGCGAACGCCGAGAAGGGTGTCATCGTGATCTACGACCGCAAGACCAAGCCGAAGAAGCCGGTGGTCCAGAAGGCGACGACGGAAGACGTTCGCGCTATGCGCGCCGAAGCTGCCCGACTCCTGAAGCCGGCGGCAAACAAGACTTGACTTTCGGGGTGAAACCCGGTAAGAAAGCTTCATGGAAAAGAAGCCTCTCTACAAGTCAAAGTCTGACGTCCGTCCGGAATGCATCGCGGAGGTCCTGAACAAGTTCTACGAGGAGGGTTACCATCTCAAGGAAATCGTTCAGGACAACTTCGAATACTACGGGGAAGTCGAGCGATACCGCACTTACACCATCCTCGTGGTTCTGGGAACTGTGTGACGGACCCGATCATCCTGTTCCGCTCCGAAGGATTGGAAGCCGAAGGCGAGCTTGAGGCAGCGAGGAAGCATTTCGCCGTCATTGACTCGCGCTTGGATATCCATCGCAACGAACTGGTGATCGGGCGCTACTCGGTCTATCCCTACTACCAGGAGCTGGAAAAGGACGTAATCCGCAAGGGCGCCAAGCTAGTGAACTCTTACCGAGAGCACCTATACGTCGCTGACGTGATGTCTTGGGCCCTAGATCTCGACGAGATGACGCCAATGACCTGGCGTCATCCATCAGAAGCCCCGCGAGATTGCGCGTTCGTCCTCAAGGGCAAGACGTATTCTAAGAAATTCCTTTGGGACACGCATATGTTCGCGCCCGATTTTCGGCAGGCCATGGAGGTCTACTGCCGGCTCCAGGATGATGCGCTGATTGGTAGCGAGGGCATCTATCTCCGCCGTTACGTCCCGCTCCGCCAACTGGACGTCGGTCCGCACGGACTCCCGATCTCGGAAGAGTATCGCTTCTTCGTTCTGTATGGCCAAGTCGTGAGCGCTGGCTTCTACTGGTCGAGCTACCCCCACTTGGTGACCTCCGAGATTACGCCAGCGACAGTGCCGAAGGACTTCCTGGAAGAGGCGATCTCACGCGTGGAGGATAGAGTTTCCTTCTTCACCATGGATGTAGCCCGGACCGAGAAGGGTGATTGGATCGTCGTAGAGCTGAATGATGGCCAGATGAGCGGCCTCAGCGAGAACGACCCCGACACTTTCTACCGTCGCCTTCGGGAAGTGCTCGTCGTTGAAAACGAGCCAGGCCCGGATTAGGGCCAGAACTTCGCTTCGTCGGTGCGTCGGGCCTTCAAGCCCGCGGACTCCGTGAGCACGCCGTTCACTCGGACTTTGTCCCACTTCAGGAAGTCCGTTCGGATCTCACTGTTGCTCGCGCCGGCGTTGATGGCCCTGAGCAGAGAGCTAGCACTAAAGCCAAACACACCGATGTTGAAGATGAAACTCACCAAGGAATCGAACTGGTCCTGAGTGATCGCCGCAGTTACTAGGTCCTTCACAGCGTTCTCCGCCGGCACCAGATCGAGCGCCAGGAGCGCATCGGCCTGAGCCTGGGTAAGGCCGGCGCCGAAAAGCGCCATGAGCGCTGGCACAGCACGATCCTCGGCCGTGATCAGATGCCCGACGCCGATGGTGTCCAGGCCAGCCTGGTCCTTGTAGATCGTCAGGACACAGTCTTCGTAGCCTCGGATTCTAGCGATGCCAGCCGCCGAGGTCTTCATTACTGAGCCCCGTGAACGTGGAAATGCACCACTAGCGCATCTACGGCGGGATTCTGCACCGCTCCTGCCATATTCACGATGACGATTTCAAAATACCCCGTAGTCTTATTTGCACTGTTTACGTTTGCGACGTAAGCAGCGGCGTTGTATTGCGCGGTCACGACCGGAGCGTAATTGGCATTCGTCATGGGGGTCGGGAAAGTGATACGAATCGCGGTGCCATTAATCGTGGCGGTGCAATTGAAGCCATCATCTACTGAAACACCGCCGCCGCCGTTGGTGGTTACGGTTCCCCAAGATTTGGGGATATTCTTAGCACGCAACTCATTTACGGACGGTGCAGTGCTATTAGCCGGATTAGAGTAGGTGCCGGCAGAATCAATCTTGAAGCTACCATCGGTGCATTCCAGGCCGCGCTGCGGACTACCGACCGCAGCTACGTCTACGTTACCCGCCCAGGTATTGGGCGTAACGGCTGCTCCAGCGCCGGAGGTGGATGGAGTGTAAAAGTTACCAAAAGTCTGCGTGAGCGAGTTGCGGAAGAAGGTGTTGTTCTGAATGACAGCTGCAGTGCCCGCAGTCTTGGTGGCACTCAGACGGATCATATCGGCAGTGCCGGTATAGGAGCTAGTATCTTCCTGGTTTCCGGAGATGTCGTTCTCGATGAACGAAGCGGTGATACCGCCGGCGTTTGCGGTGATGTCGATTTTGATGTAGCACGGTGAAGCTCCGCCGCCGGCAACTGTCTCAAAGACGTTGTCGCAGATCTGGTTGGCTTGCACTGTCCCAGTGGAAGTAAAGGTCTCAACGAAGCTAACGCCGTAAGGAAGGCCCGCGGACTCCCTGATCCGGATTCGGTTTCTCCGGATGGAGTTCCCGCTAGATTTGTGGAGGCGAATTGCGTGTGTAGTTCCTACACCAGCGTTGTCCGTGAGCTGGATGACGTTGTCCAGGACTTTGCACTTGGAGGCGCTATTGGAAATCGATACCGCGACCGATTGCGTGGTGGCACTGGACTGGGTGATCCCGAGATTGGACAGCTCGCATGAAGCTGCATTCAGTTCGATAACTGCATCACCAGCGATCGCGCCAGTGATAAGCGTTGAATCCGGACCTTCACCAACGATACGAATTTTGGCGGTCGAGACCTGAATTTTAGAAGCGAAGGTGTAAGTTCCTCGTTTGACGAAGATCGTGCCACCGGACGGCAAAGCCGCTAGAGCGCTAGTGAAAACCGCCTGGGTGGTTCCATTGTAGTCTCCGGAGGAGCTTACGCCGTCACCAATTGTTACGGACGACAGCCGGCCAGCGAGCGCGGTAGCGACGTCGGACAGGAGCTTGTCGGTCAAGGCGTAGCCTACGATCCGATGCTCGCTGTCCTTCATCAAGAAGCCATCACGTGTGTAGCACTGCCCCGTAGGCGTGCCCCAACGGCTACCAAGCCACCAGACGTTCGTGTTGAACGCTACGTTCGCTGCAGGGCCAGCGGTGACGGTGTAGGCACCCTTGGAATAGACCCCCTGGGCGTTACCGGTGGCGCCAGCGTAGGCTGAGACTAGTTCAACCGATACCGCGAGCGCGGCGGTTGTAAGGGCGCCACCGCCGCCCGCGCCACCGGGGGCATCGTAAAAATCCAGGATGCGGACATAGCGGTGAATGCCGTCGACGTCCTTTTTGATCCAATCGCCGCGGCCAGCGGCCGAGGTCGTGTCGGATTCCAGACCAGCGAACGAGCCGCCGAGGACGTTACCGTTGACGAAGGTTGCGCCATTAGACCAAGCGAGTGTATCACTTGCCCCCGGAAAGGGGAGGTTGCGCATCTGAGTGACGTAAGCAACATCGCCGGCGTTCAGGGTGGCCGAGCTAGCCTTTATCGTGAAGAAGTAGGGCCCATCTACCGAACGCACTTCAAGATCATCCGTCCAAGTGAGCGTATTGCCGGCGCCGTTCCATTGGAACTCGCCCGTGCCCGTTTTAGACGTCAGAATCGAGCCCACGGAGTCCGAGAAGAGATCGGACAGCGAGCCAGACCCCGTGGAACCACCCTCAAACCACTTTGCGCCAGGGCCCTGCAGCTCAGCCAGGCGGGACATTACAGCGTTCGCCCAGGTCTTGAAGTTCTGGATGGCTTTGTCAGATCCCCGGAAAGGGTTGGCGGTCGGATCCGTGGTCGTTAGGGTAATCCCGTGATCCGTGCGCCCTTGGGGCCAGCCGTAGCGATAAGTCGCATCGGGGGAGGTGCCGCCGGTGCCTAGACGGAACATCAGGTTGCGACAGTCCGTAATCGAAGTCACGACGCCATTGGCGTCCACGACGACCTTGGCGATCGGGACCTTGCCGGCCGTGAAGCCGACGGTGTTGACGGAAGCGATCACCGTGAGGTTAGTGACGGTGTCGATCGTCTCCTTAAATTCCTCACCAGTGCCGTCTGCTCCACCGGCTTCGTCCCAGATAGCGCGCGTATCGCTTCCACCGGTGGAAGTTGACTGGTCCAGTTCGATGAAATTCGTCTGACTCGGGGTCAGAGCAACCGTTTGCTGTGGCTCAGAGCCTGATGCCACGAAGAATCCACCAGCTCCACCTACCGATTCTGGGTGAAACATCATGGAGTTAGCGATGTTTACCAAGACAGACGAGACCTTCTTGGTCACGTAAGTATCTGGCGATGGGATGTCGAAACCGCTGACAATCAGGGGAGACGAAGCTCCCGTAAGAAATTGGTCTACGAACTGCGACCAGTCCGCATTACCAAAAGCATCGAAGTTGAGGGCATCTGGGAGATCCAGACGCTCCCCGGAAATGAGTCGAACTCGTTGCAGAACGGACATGTGCGGATTTTACCAGGATCAGTCCCCGGGGACGCGGTAGAATCACTACGTGTCCACCCATGTCTATTTGCCGAAAAGTCAGCCTCCCGGAATCGGCTGGTGTGGTCCTACGTCCCTTGCGAATGCCCTGGCGATCTATGGGATCCCAACCACCCCGGAGGAGTGCGCCGGCGCCTGCCAGGCACCCGGACCTGATCAGGGCGTTACCGACGACGACCTGGCTAGGGGGCTAAAGAAGTTCGGCTTTAGGGCAAACAAGAAGACCGCTACCAAGAAGTCGGAATTTCAAAGGATTTTCAAGTGGGTGCGTAAGCAGACTGACACCGGAAAGCTCGTGCTGTGCACCATCAACGGGAATTACGCTACCTGTCACATCGTTCTGATCATGCGAGTGGTTCGCGGGGGCGTTCAGGTGTGGGATCCTCACGACAACGAATCGAAGGTAATTAGTCGTCGCAATCTTTTTCAAGCCTGGTGGAACATCACCGATCCTAAGGATAGAGAGATGGAGACTCTTACCGGAGTGGCGCTCATAGCCATGAGTCCGCGAAGCAAACTCGCCCGTCGAGCGGTCGAAGTTCGAACCAATCTACTGAATCCTCCCAAGGGGAAGCTTCCTACCGAGAAAGCGCCCTACATCGAAGAAAAGCACGAGAATCCATGAATCCGAAAACGGTTAAGTTTTTCCGCGCCCTCCTGGCGGTGATTTCCGCTCTCCTGATGTTCCAGTGGGGCATGTCCTTTGTATTCCTGATCATGATCCGGGCTGATGACTTCCGAATCTTCAGCTCCTTGGCGCTATGCGTGTTCTTCTACTTCGTTCTGCTCCTCCAGATTAGCGCGATTCACCGTCTGGAGAATGCAGGCCGGCCGCCGGCGGCAGTCGAACCTGAGCCGTTAGAACCGCCGGAAATCCACTGTCCACCGCACAAATGGGAATACGATGAGGGTAAAAAGTTCATGCGCTGTAGCGTTTGCCGGCGCCGGCCGAACTACGTAGGACGCAAGGACGAATGATCTCGATCCCCATTGAGGAGCTGTTCGGTGACCAACTGCTAAAGCTTCCGCCCGATGAGCACTGGGTAGCGCACGGAAAAGATGGCCAGATCAGTATAGTGGCGGAAAAAATCGTCACCGGTCTGGACGTGGCCATGGACATCCTCGATGAACTAGAGGGGCGCAGCCCAGAACCCAGGGGAACTAGCGCGAAGTTTAGCTACAACCTATACGTCTCTAGCCCCGCTATACAGCCGAGTTCACGTCCAAAGCGGGATTCGAAAACTTGTAAGCCGGCGCCTGCACGAGGAATCGCACGACAACGCCTACAGCGGTGGCGGCGACGATCAGGTCTTCCAACGCTTGGCGAGCAGTTGCGAGCCCAGTCACATATGCTGCGTAGCTCGTCCCGTCTTGTTTTACCTTCGGCGCCCCGAGCCCTCGCACGTAGTGGATCGATGCACTTACCGCGTGGTCGAATTTGAAGACGTAGCTCGGATCGATGACGAGGTTGCCGGAGTTGGGCGCCGTAAGGTATCGAATAGGCCCTTCTTCGTTGGTATGCCCATAGTCGAGCACGAAATAGCCAGCGGTCGCTGGCCAGCTTGCCGGTAGCGGATTGACCAGGATGTTCGATAGGACCGTGCCTTTCGAGATCTTCCCGATGATAGTGGTCTTCAGGCTAGAGATCGAGTATTTCGCGTTACGGTCGAAGACATAGCCCGCCCCGATGGTGCCAGACGAATCCTTATTGAAGTGCAGCGCTCCCTTCAATTTCCGGGTAACTACCGCCGGCGAGGAAGGGAGTAGAACTACCAGCTCTTCGTTGTTGACTTCATAGAGCACTGCCGGGCGAGACAAAGAATTGATGGTCTGCTTGCCGGTCGGGAAGGTGAAAGCCGCGGCCGCAGTTCCACCGGTAATTTCTACCGAACCAGTGGCACCGATAACCGAACTCGCGACATTCACAAACTGAACCAGGGACGTCGGGTCCGTTTGAACGCGCGCCGCTAGCTCGCCGTTCGGAAACTGACGGTTCATGGCATCTGCGACTTCCTGGGCCTTCGCGTTCGTAACGTCGAGGTAATCCGCAGTCTTGACGTAAAACGTAAGATCACGGAGTTCATCCGTCGTTATCGTCAGTGTCTGACCATCCACGAGAGGGTAGGGTTCGGGAAAGAAAGATTCCACGTTCGCACTGACCGCCAGGGGGCCATACCAGATAGCTAGCAGCGCCTGGAGCGCCTGGCGAATCTGCTTGGGAACGTAGGACATTACGGGGATCAGACTGCGATAGTCAGGATCCTTCATCCCTACGCCCGCTGGTCGGCGCACACCGACGCTCGCACCTAGGCGATTCAAGTATTGCAGCTCGGCAGTCTCTACGTAGAGCTGTTTCTTCACCTGAGCCGTGAGATCTTCGACGCGGCAATCTCCTTGCCCGAACGCCACCAATAGCCCGCCTATGTTTGTGTTGGTGGTCGGTTTGTATGCCTCCGGCACCATACGAGTAAGTTTCTGGTAGGACTCGTTGTTGTATGGGCAAGGTTCAACCACTACCGCCGGCGCGATCTCGGGATCTTGCAGAAGGGTGTAGGTAGTAGCCATTAGGTGATATTGAATCCGTAGTAGTTCAGGAACTTGTTCTGGGCTGCGCCGGAATCAAGGAAGTCAGCGATTCCAATGTAGGTAAAGGCTTCGTAGCCAGTGGCCACATTGTAGTCGATCACTACTGTATTGTTCACAACACCTACGATTCGTGTTCCTCCGTAAAAAGCTTTGATCCTATCACCGTTGTTAACGGTGGCCGGAGCGCTCTGGACAACCGTTCCGTTCAGGGGCGTCAGGCTGAAGTAGGTTACTAGATAGAGTGTGCCCGCTCCGGATCCCGGGCCAAATTGTAGATTGATGAAGTTATTTGTAGAGTTCCCGCGGAAGTAGGGACCAAAGTAACTACCACCTTGTAGGTTGTCTACCGTGATGGTGAAAGCACCATTACCGGATCCGCTATCTTCTTGCACCATAGCAGCGTTATTGGTCTCGGAAGATGGAGCCACTAGCTCATTGGACGATACGTTCCAGGTGCCGCCGTAGCCAGAATTTATGTCCCAAGTGCCAGTGCCGAATTGCGCCGGTGTGCCGAATATGCTACCGTCAGCGCGAGTGAACGTGTCGCCGAATTCCGCGTTAGCGAAGTTCTTTTGCAGCCAATCATCGAAAGTGACGCCAGCGATACCGCCGCCGCCGGCCCAAATGCCCGTGTGGGTCCCGGTGTTGTTTGCGGTTTCGTGAAGAACGAAAGCGAGCGTGCCATTCACCCAAACCGCGATTACGTCGTCGCTATCGGTGTAAGCTTCATAGATCGTATCAGCCGTGCTTGTATGAGCAAAATCTGAAGTTAGTTTAGTAAAAGTGCCCGCTACGCGCTTCCACACCGATACATTGCCGGCGAATTGGTAGATACCGATGAAATTTTGATCATCTACGCCGCGGATGATCCACATCCAGTTATCGGTCCCCGGAGTCTGTGGATTGCCGTTTCGAACGCGCCATTTGCCGTTGTTGTTGCCGGTATCCGCTGTCAAGGTGACGTCTCCGGCAGCTACACCCTGCCCGAGTCCTTTATGACCGCTCACTGATAGGACATCCCAGTCGAGCGATGAGCCGCCGGATGCCACCCATGGCTGGCCACTATCCGCATTACCCACGCCCCCGCCAACCGGGCGGCTGACGTTATCATAGAAATACGTTGTAGCATTGAAGATAGTGCCAATGCCTGCACTGAACCGAGAGGGCAGTCCCAGACCATAGATGGTGAAATCAAGACTTCCGATGCCGCCGGCGAATCGAGACGACAGTCCTCGCCCATGGAGCAATTGCGGACTACCCTCGATCGTTTCTCCAGTGACGGACTTGACATTGTAGACCGTCAGAGAATAGGGATACCCATCGATATGGACCTTATTGACAGTTAGCTGGACCACATAAGGATTGACAGTCTCAACTGAAATCGCCACCGGTTCTTGCGGATGCAAAGATGCTTGAGAAATCACATAATTGGCAGGATTCAAGGCATCGTCGGTGTCGGCGGGATTCTGTTGAACGACAGGCTCACTGAAACACACCACAACCTTGTTGGGTCGGCGAGAGTGCGCTATCACCTTTACAACCGAAAACACCAGCTAAATCCTTTTAAAATTTGAAGATTCGATTTGCGCCGTTGTCTAGCGTAACGTTAATGTCTCCGCCGTTCGGCGTAACCGGAAGGCCGGCATAGTCGTCGTGATAGGAGATCAGTGCACTAGTGCCGGCGACGCCAGTGTCAACGTAAAATACGATTGCTCCGCAGGCCGGTCCGGCGGCTACCGAGGTAAAAGTGAAATCGCTAGCGTCGAAGACGCCCCCAGTGGTAGTCTTACCACTCAAGTTGGGGCTGAAAGCCACGCGATCCCCGGCGGAAATGTCGCTCAGGAACTGATGAGTTGCAGCATTGACAACGTAATGACCGCCGCCAGTGAGCACCAGGACGGCTTTAACGTTGACTGCCCGAAGGTCGATTTGACCGTCCAGAAAAAGTTCGCGGGTTTTATCGTAAGCTTGTGCGGCCATGGGGGTATTTTACCTTACGTGACGGTGATATCGGATTCAAGTGCGATCGCTTTTTCGTTGTCGTGAATAACGATACGCTCCGTGGTGGGGGAAGGATAGACCATCGCTACCGACTGAACGCCAGCGATCTGCTGAATCCGGGAGATGATCTCCGAGATGATGACGTCGTCTCCGACGCCCAAACTAGCGATGTAGCCCAGAATCGCAGACTTGATCGTCTGGCTTAGGGTATTGGTGGATAGGCCGGTTACAGGTTTGACGGCGACCGAGATTGCCACACGACGAATTTCCGGCGGTAGCGCTTCGATCTGGACACCAGCGGCCTTAACGCCAGGGAAGTTGACCTGGTCAGGATCGTAGCCGTCCATCACTCGATGAACCCGCTGAAGCAGGCCCGTCCAGTATTTGTAGCCGTCAACACCCACCTGATCCGCAATTGGAAATCCCAGTTTGTTCCGGGCGATGAGCTGAGTGCCGTTAGCGGCAGCAAATCGATCAGCATCATCCGTTCCGGTGATCCACAGTAGGCTTTCCGTCGGATCGTTGTAGTTGGGGGTAACCATATTTACGGTGCGATAAGTAGAATAGGGCGTTCCCTCCAGGACTAGGAAGCTAGCGGCATTGGAGCCAAGCGTGATGCTGGGATTCAACGTTGTAGTCGAATTGGAGACGTAAACGAATTGATCCCCGCTTGTGCTATCCCGCCCATGGCCCTCGATGGTCCATCGCCCCTGCCAGGGCTGCGGGAACCAGGTGGGCGAAGGAAGTGCCTCGATCGAGACTTGATCGCTAGACATGGCAGAATTCGGGCCCCAAAATTGCAAGAGTCCGCCGGCGCCACTGACGACCGTCCGAATCTCGCCCAAGAAATCACCAGAGCCAACAGGGTCATCCACGAGATTGGCGGGGCCATCATCGATCGCCGCCGAGTTCTCAACAACGAAAGAGGTGTCGTCGACCTCCACTACCCGGAAACGTCCGACGTTGCGGGAATCGAAACCACCGGAAGAGCCGGAGGCAACATCAACCCAGAAGCCAGGCTTGATGCCACGGGTGGCGAATTTAGGGTCCTTAGTGCCACCACCGAGGTAGCGGAAGCGCGTGAATCGAGAATTGAGCTTCTCCACTAGAATGGGCTGAGTGCCATCCGCTCTGAGGTTCGGATGATAGAAGAACGGCGTCTTGGCGACCATATCCGTAGCGCCAGGGGTGATGCCGACTTCGTTCGTCGCTTCGGGGTTGATGACCGTGATCACGGTCGGCGTTACTGCCGTTACCAAGAACGTCCCGCGGTTAGCGGCCGCGAAGGCAGTGCCGGATACCTTGAGTTCGTCACCTACCACCGCTGGCGAAAAATCGGAAACGCCGGCGGTGCGTGAATAGGTAGCCGTGCCATCAACGTTGGCAACAACTGAGAAAGTGCTCGCGCCGACATTCAGAGTCGGACGATCACCCAAAGTCATGCGCTTGTAAGGATTCGTGCCACCCGGGGTTGAGACCGCTACGACCGTATTGTAGTCGTAAGTGTTGATTTCTTTTGCCCCAAAACGATTTTCCAGCTTGACAATTTGCCCCCGATGGAATCCATAGCTCGTCGACGCAGGGAGCGTTACGCGAGTGGAAAGCACATCGATGCCAGCTACTTTCGTAATGGCTGCGGTAATTGCGTTACCGTAACCGCCGGTGACGAAAATCGAACCCGCCGATCCCACCTGGAGAGAGGCGATCTGCACTGATTCCGCATCATTGGAACGCTGAATCAGTGCCACTTCGCTGAGGCCCGAAATGGACTTTTTGTTCAGGTGATCCACGACGTTCTTAGCGTGCACGGGAATCAGCTTGAAATATTCACCAACCGTAGCATCTTTGTTGGGCGCTGTGCCGAAATCGTAGATCACGCCCCCGTCCAGGACCTGCTGCTCGGTCAGCTGACGCTTGAGCGTGAAACTGGGCGGTCCGGGACTGGCGAAGGAGTCAATCCAGTTCTCACCATCCACCAGTGAAGCGTAGACAGCGTTGATGGCGGCATCGTCCCGGCTACTCTTTGCGATAACGCCAGAACCATCGTTGAGCGTGCCAAATGGATCCTGGGTCGTGAGAACGGCTTCGATGATCGCAGAAGATTGAGGGCCATTGTTTACTGCAGCGACTACGTCTGCAGCGGTATTCTGAGCTAGGGGGTAAATTACCAGGGCACTGGCGATGCCAAGCGCGAGCGGGCCTTCGTTTACTGGAGATCCGTTATTCAAGATCGTGATAGACGTAGGCGTTACGTTCGTGATGAGGAAGGTTCCGTTGTTGTCAGGCGAAAAGTTAGCGGAATTGATGGTAGCGATGTCGCCAACAACTACACCAGAAGCTACGAAGTCGGGGGTGACGTCACCGCCACCGGTATTGCCCCAATCATAAGTGACAGAAGAGCCGAAGGAAGTGATATTGAACGTCGTGAGCGCTGTCCAAGCGCCGGTGCGAGCGGCGCCGGATCCAAAGGTCACTAGAACAATCACATCCACTTCTTCGCTGGAATACGTGCTGACGCTAGTCGAGACGCTCTGACTGGGCGCCGTTGGATAATCGTAACCGATTCCGATGCTATTACCGTTAGGTCCGAAGGTCGTTGCGTGATAGCAGATAGCGTTCTTGGAGCCGGTTGGGTTGAGAACTTGGTGCGCTCGGAACCAAACCTTGTAGTCAGCGAAGTCGTGGGTATTCCACACGGAATCGGCGAACGTGGTGACGGTTGCTGCATCCAGATCTTTACCGGAGAACGTAGTGGAGCTGGCGGACGTAGTTTGACCGTTTCGCACCAGAGGGATGTTGAAGGTCTTCTCTACTTCATCACCATCCACGACCAGGACGAGATTATCCGACTGGTCAAAATCGAACGGATAGAACTGAGCGTAGAGATCTCCGACTTCCAGGGGGGCGAGCACTTCTGGCGCCACTACTCGACTAGAGCCCAAGGCGGTATAGACGTTGTCACGTAGGGTCAAAACCGTAGGCGTGCCGGGATCTTGGCCCCGGACAAACATCCGGACGGAGTTGTTATTGCTCGGAAGGTGCGAGGAACCGGTGCGGTTGAAGTATTTCACCCACTGGTTGGGCGTGGACACATCCGACGGCGACGGGTAGCCCACATTACGAGCGGAGTCGGTTAGCGTCAGGAATGGCGCGGCCGCGTCGTTCGTGGTGATCGATCCCTTGCCGATATCCACCGGGAAGCCAAGCTCGGAAGCAGACTCGACGGCGGCAATGGATGGCGCCTGGTTAGTAGCGGATGCGTTCGAAAAATCAAGACGATCGGTGGCTGACCACTCTACAGAGACAGGCACCTGGATGGATCCACCAGATGCGTAACGATTGGTGGTAATCATTACGCCTATCGAAGAAGCGGTAGTGATAGCGGTAGCGGTAGCGCCCGTGATCGCATCGTTTATTTGCTGTGCGGCGGAGGAAATCAACGTGCCGGCATTATCAGCGAAAGCAACCTTCTGCGGAACTACCGTAGAGCTGAACGCCTGGATGTCGATATTTTCCAGAACGTTGAAGACGGCCACTCCACCGTTGGCGTTCTCGACTTCGAACCACGTGCCGGCGCCACCAACATTAATGACCCGGAAGATACCTTCATTCGCGGCAGCTTGGCGTGCTACGACTACGTAATCGCCAACAACGAGATTGTTGAAGACCTTGTCCGTCGCTGCCGTGCCGGCAGTATCCGTATAGCGCCAGACGTCGCCAGCGGTGTTGGAAGTTGTGATCTGGGTAACGCCTGGCTTGAGAGGCACTGAACGCACAACGGCCGTGCCGTCGACGACGATGTAGATGGCCGCTGGTCGTGCACCAGGGCCGGCGGCTAGATTGAAGTTTCCGTCATTGTCAACATCGAGTGCAAGGAGGCTACCGCGGGTAAGAGCCGTGCCGGCCGAAAGCTTGTCGTTCGCGACGAGAGGCGATGCCAGTTCGATCTGACCAGAAAAGCGGTTCAGGGCGTATTCGGATGCCTTGCCTACTTGAGCGGTAGTATCCCATCCCTGGGCGGTAGCCAAATTGCCGCCGCCATCTGCTACGGGGATAACGTGAATCTTGGAATCGGGAGAAGTTAGGATATCCGACGTCAGGACAAGCCGATCGCCATCCGCAGCGAATTTCGCACCGCTAATCGCTTGATTCAGGACAGTAACCCACTGGGCGACCGAAGCAGTATTGATTGTAACGCCCAGGTCCAAGAAGGACTCGACGTCCGTGAGGGTGACGTAGGAAGCGCCGTTGAAAGACACTTCCAGGGAGTTCGTGCCGACACGGATCCAGAGACGAGGCTTGCCGTTTACGTCAACCGTAAGCACCGAAGGATCCGTAATGCCGGACCACGTATCGATATCGCCCGTTTCAGAGCGAGCTGTAGCGCCGTCCTTGGACAGGAGGACATCGTTGAGGTAGAGTTTGAGGGTGTCGGCCTCGTCTGTCGGGAAGCTAAGGATGTCATTCGCCCCACCGACGACCACCTGGATACTCTCGTCCTCTTTGCCGGCCGGGAAGATAACCACCTGGCTCTGGCCATTCGCAGTGCGCGCACTGATGACTGCGGACTTGGAGTTGATCGCTTCAGCAACCTCGATCGCGGTCGCTGCAGACGGCACGCTAAAATCCGCCGAATCAAGCGCTACAGTCGTAGCAATGCCATTTACCTTGACAGTAAGGATGCCACCGGTCGTAAAGTCGAACGGCTGGGACTTAGTGCTCGTAACCTGGGCCCGGATAACAGGGTAGTTACCGAGCTGAAAGAAGGTTTCAGTCCCTGCGGCCGCATCGATGAGGCTTTCTTCACCGGTGCCGGCGTAGGACGGCTCGAAACCAGTGCCGTCATCAACGAAGAGCTGTCCGTAGTCACCCGGTTTAGTAGGTTGCACCAGACTGGCAGAAACGACGCGCTTGTTGTCATCCGGATCAAAAAGTCCGAGGATTGCCGACAGAATCGAGTTAGGCGTGCCTTTGGAAAGCCCCTGGACATGGTCTTTGATACGTTGCCGGAGGGCGTCATCGGTCTCAACATCCTTGGCGTTATTGAACTTCGCGGCGTTAGTAACGGTAGCGCCAGCGAAAGGGATGCTAGAGAACTGACTAATGTAGCCGAGTGGTGCGTTACCGGTCGTGCCGGGGACGTCGCACTGCACCAAGATGTTGTCAAGGTGGTCTTCACCGTCAAGGAGGACTGCATCCACCTGGGTAGTGAACGACACAGCTGGACTGGAGTTGCTGGCTGGAATCTGCACCTTGGAGCCGCGGGGAACGGTCCGGTTACCCCCCTGGGCCTTGATCACGGTCTCATTGACGTTGTGGTTATTCGCCAGAGGGGCGGTCAAGGTGATCGTGCTGAAAGCTGCCCCCGGAGCCACGGAGGCAATGGTGAACGGCCCCTCAGCATTGTTGGTGCCGCGGCCGATGTAGATCTGGTTGCCGTTAGCGAAACCAGTGGTGGAGTTGACTTTCAGGACTAGATCGCCGGCGATCGGCGGGTTAGAGCCGACGTAGACATTCGTGAACACCTTCGTGAAGGAAGAGTCACTTACCCGAATAAATCCACTGGCATTTGTGGCCGGCTGGGGGGCATCATCCAGGCCGAACTGGTGCGCGACCTTTACCAGGTCTGTCCCGGTGGCGAAGTCGACGGAAGCGTCGTCCAGGAGCTGAACGAGAGCAGCCATCTGCTCGTAGTCGTTCTGGGCCGCCGCTTCGAGCATCGTTAGGATGACCGAGCCTTTGTGCATGTCGTTCACGCCGGTGATAGCCATCACCTTGCGGATCATTGCACCGAGAAGTTCGCTGTAGGATTTGACCTGGACCGCCATGACCGTTATTGTAGCGTAAACGAGAGGGGAATGATGTCCGAACCGCTCGCAACCTTCACGGTCATGTTCAGGCGGACTGCATCAGCATCGAAAGTGATGGTCATGCTCGGGATTGATTCGAATCGATCGTCCGAAAGGATCGAGTTCTCGATGATCGACCGGATCGTGTTCCCGGATCGTTCAACCGTCCCGACTTGCAACCCAAGCCCCTTATCCTGGTGATGCAGCAATGACCCCTTTTCGATCGTAAGTCCTAGTTTTACCGCTTGAATTGCGTTCGTCACTCCCGTAGCGAGCTGGAAGTCACCAGAGGCGCTCAGGGCGATGTCGAAATTCGGTGTCAAGAGAAGATCCACCCCCATGGCTTTCTGTTGACGATTGAGCCGCTGGGTCGCCGGGATGACGCGAGTATCCGGAACGGCATCCCCTGGTCGTTTGCCGGGCGTCGGAATCACGATCATTTTCGAGGAGTTAACGGTGTTGGGCGCATACCCCTTTGCTTTGGCATTCTTACTGACCGTGTAATTCCCGAGATCGGGATTCCCGTCCACCTGGATCGACCAAGATCCCGACGGGAGCTTGCGAATCCCAGTAACATATCGATGAGAAGCCGGCATCGTCAGGGACGAGATGAAAATTTCCTGTCCGACGAAAAACTGGCCGGCATTTGCTACCAGGAAACTGTTGCCAGAACCACTGGAGGAGAGGAAGACTTCGAAGCCAGTCTCGTCGATGTAGGGCGGCTGCAGGCCATTCGCGATCGCGATTTCCAGCCAGCGGTCCGGGCTGCCGAGGTAGGTAGCAGCCAGACTTTCCAGAGTGCCACCGGCCGGGAAGGGCACCGGGAACCCTGTGCTAGAGGAAATGATGGAGACGTCAGGGTTGTTAGCATTGGACTGTGCCCGAAGGAATGGATCGCTCGTCCTGACGCCAGCGAGATCCCGCGTGGCCGAAAGGGTGTCGGTGACCGCCACCAGGGAGGAAAGCTGCTGGAGCGTCAGGTAGTCTTCGGGCTCCGGATCACGAAGCTTTGGTCCCGGGGTGCGGCCACTGATTGCGTCGACCGTGGCGTCGTTGAGTCCCAGGAAGTCCGAGAACGCATCCCGGGCGGCTTCAAATCGAGCGCGCATCGCATCCAGGTCGCCAACAGTAAGTTGTGACGCTTTCGTGAGAGCATTCGAAACTACGGCCTGTTCGTCCGCAGACAAGTGAATCCGGGAGATCGGAATCTGACCCAAAAGATCGACCATACGCAAACGCTGTTCCAGGGTGCGTAGCGGATTGGAGAAGTCTCGCGCCTGTTGATTGGCGTAGTTGTTGGAGTTCGGGTCGCCCGCTACCGGCTGTCTCGTGGGGTTCGTAGCGTCGCTGACGCTCGTAGTCAAGACTCCGATCAGCGTAGGATCTCCTGTAGCTTCTGCAAGCTGCAGGAGGGAATCCCTCAGCTCATTGCCCTTGAGGGCCACTAGCCCCGTGGGCCCGTCGATATCCGCCCAGGACTGGATCACGCCATTGATGCCTTTGATCAACAGAGTGGCGGAGTTGACGGCGCCGATGAGGTTGTCGAAGTCTGCGATCGCACTTCGAAGAACGTCCTGCGCGGCCGCGATCGTAGATCGCGCCGCCAAGAGAGCGTTCATTGCTTTCGTCAGTTCGCTCGGCGAAGGAGAGCCGCTGAAGCCCGTAGCCGATACGCCCCTCAGACCCTGCGAATGAGCGAGATCCCACGCCTTCAGGCTGATGCGGTAGCGGGTAATGTGCGGATCGTTGGCGTCTTTGGTGGTGTCGAACGTCTGGGGTGTGACGCCGTAGTTAACGCCATTTTTGCGATCCAGAAAGACCAGGCGAGCTAGGCGTGAATCAACATCCCCGTCAACGCTACGCTTCATCTCCGCATAAGCAACGAGGTAGTTCAGGAAATCATTGATCTTTTTGTGACCAAGTTCCTCTAGGTCCGCGTTTGCGATACCGCTTAGTAGTTCTGGCGACAGCCCCGGGATCTGTGCGCCCGCGCGAATGGTAGTTCCGAGGGCGCCGAGGGTGTTGACGAGCGCGCTCGATGCCGAAAGGAGTCCGGGGTAGCTGAATTGATTCTGCGGAGACAAAGACCGGAGGTCCTGGTTCGTTACCACTTGGGAAGAGAGGACTTTAGCCTTCCGGGCGGATACGCCGAAGGTGCCGCTGATTGCGATTTGACGGAAAACTACGCCATTATTCTCCTCCACGATTCCGTCGGAAGAGGCCGTATTGGATATGGCAAACGGAATAGAAACCTGGACCGACTGCGGATTGACCGGGAGAACAAATTCAGAAAAATCAGGATGTTCGTTGGTAATGTCTATTTCGCCGGTCTCTGGGTCAGCCATGACGACCTTAAACGAATAGAGCCCGCCGGCGTTCAGATCCCAAGTGTCCGTCGGAGCTGAATACAGCTTCCGCGGTAGTTTCTCGGGTGACGTGAACTTAGCGACCGACATACGGTAATTTTACCCCGAGGGTTACGGACCCTTCTCAGTGAACGCTTTCTGGGAGAAGAGAGTGGGCACCTGGGTAGCGGCAGTTGTGCAGGCCAGGGCGGCAGCCACGAAGCCTGGCTTAAGAACCCCCAAAGGGGCTCCTACCGAAACAGCAGCTAGCGCCTGGAAAGCAGCCCCGAGGCTGTTGAGGAACGTAGTCAAGAAGATAGAGAGCTGATTTCCCAACACCAGCGGTTCCTTGCAGTTCGGGCCGCCCACAAGAATTGGGGAATGCGCCTCCTGGAGGATCACCTTACCGTTAGCCCGGATCCGGATGGTTTTGTCGCTACGGGCGATGATGATTGAGTCGGGATCCGATTGCCCATCCGCGAGGGTAATCGTGCTGTCGTCCGGAGAGATCGTGATGTGCTGGTCCAAGCGGTCGATAACGGTTATGCGACCAGTCTTGTCGAACTTGAGGATCGAGCCGGCTTTTGGGTTCGTCAGGTTGCCTTTGGCATCCTTAACCCCTTGCATCATCACCGTGAATTCACCGTCCTTGTTGATGTTCCAGCGGAGGCCGTTGAATTCGCCCAGGAGTCGCTGGCCATCTTCCTGCTTCGCGCCAGGGAGGAGGGTAGGGAGTTTCTTCATGTCCGCATCACGAGTGCCGGAGTTGCCGGCGCCCTTGAATTCTGGGACTGGCGAAGAGGCGATCTTGGATTTCAGGTCAGGATGCTGAACGCACGCCACGATGACCGGCTGGTCTTTGCGGCCGTTCAGACATGCCACCAACACCCAAGCGCCCACTTGGATGTCTGCGTTCTTCCGAAAGATCGCTTTCGGATCGGCATTGGTGTTCAGAACGGTTTCCTGGAAGTTGTTCGTCGATCCAAAAGGATCGATCGCACGCACGTTCCGGTAGGTGACGAGAGCACGCCGGCTCTCGCTCACGACAACATCGTATTCGACGTGCTGCCCGGAAAGATTGCCGGGGGGAGTTTCATCCACGTAATGAATCTTGACGATCTGCCCGATCTGCAGTGACGTCATCGTGCGCTGGCTTACGTCAGCACTGCCTTTCACCGAGACCCGTAGATTCGAGTCTACGACAGTGCCATCTTCAAGAAATCCACCACCCATTAGGTCCCCCGGGAAACAGGATAGAGGGAGGAGGTGTTCTTGGTATAGAGCGGCTGTTCGTCGACCGTTTGGCCGCGGACAGTAGCGACCGTCGTCCGGAAAGTCTTCAGTCCTTCCGGAGACACGGAGTAAGAATGCGTGTAGGTCTGGATATGGTGCAGTTCGTGGGAGCCGTCATCGCGAACGATCTCCAGGTTGTCACCGATCCCGATCGGTTCTTCGATTCCATGCATGTGGAACGTCCCAGTCTCCAGAAGATGCGCGCGGAGCCACCAGTCCGCCTGGATCTGAGTCCATTCCGGAACGTAGCTGATGTCATTAGCGTGCGCGCTTGCGGGCCCGATTCCGCTGAAACGAAAATATTTCTGGAGTGCCTTCGGATCATCACCAGTGACGCCCTGCTCTAGAGCGGCGCCCAGCTGGCCTGACCAACGGATATCTGCACTGGTTTGGGGCAGCATTGCGTTCACGCCATGCCTGGCAACGGAGAGGTTGTCAACCGCGAAGTTTCCCATCAGAGTCTGGAAGACGATGTTGTCTGCTCCACCGGATTGGGCAATACCGTTACCGAAAAGCTGCAGATAGTTGCATCGCATCTCGTCCGAACGACCGATATCTTCAGAGATGATGAAGCTCTCCGGCACCTGGAACCGAGGAATCGAGGTGAAGGTAGTGACGGGAACGCCTTTCAGTTCCGACGCGGCTTTCGTGGACGTGTAGGGGATTTGCCGGATGACGATCGTTGGCTGTAGCGTATCGCCAGCGGCATCTGGTCGAAGCTCCACGAACATCTCGTTCATGGTGGGGTTCGAATAGGTCTTCAGGATAGACCAGGTGGTGAACTTGTTTCCTGTGTCGACCTGGATAAACTGCAGACCGGGGAGATCGGATAGCTCGGGCGTAGTCGATCCGTCGACGTAGGTCGCGCGACCGATGTGTCGCTGCAGGAAGCCGTTGATCGATCCGGAGGTTGAAGCGTTCCCCTTAAAAAAAGACGTAATCGCGCCCGGCATGAGGAATACTTTGTTGGGGGTCGTTGCATCCGCAATGGGAGTCAGGCGATCACGATTAAGCGTCCCCATGAACGCATTCAGAAGCTTGTGAGCGTTCTCGCCCGGGGTCGAATGAAAATCGACTAAAGCGTCCAGGGTGGGATACAGTGTGGCGAACTGATCCTTCAGGTTCTCGGCCATAACAGGATTGAAGTAGATGTCCGTTTCGAAGAACTTGCCGAAGTCCTCACCACTGATCACGTAGCGAGTCGTTTTTGCGCCGTTGGCTGCAGTCTGGCGCTGAACTCTGACGCTCGTAACGACGCCCCAGGTCTTGAAGCCAGACTTGACGCTGTTGTCGCCCGTGCGATTCGGTGAGCGGTTCATCCAGATCAGGACATGATCCCCTGGATGCAGGAGGGCATGGTAGTTCTTGCGGGGAGCTAGGGTCATCTCCCAGGATCCGGAAGCTCGCTCTTTGGTCTTCGTAACGCTACAGCTAAGAATATCGCCAGCGACCGGAAGGACGTTCGTTTCGAGAGCGGCATTCACGTCACCGTCGTGCAGGATCCCGGGGATCGAGATGTCGACCGTCTTTGCGACAGGTTGGGCACGAGGTCCGGGCTTAAGGTGCAGATCCGGATTCGATACCTGTCCGGTGACCTTGTCGAAAGTCGTGATCGCGCCCGTGATGGTATCGCGAATCTTGAAGGCGAAGAATTGCGCATAACAATCAGGCGCATAGCTGCGCTTCCAGTTGCTATTGATTTTGGCGTAAGGAATCATTAGTGATGAGCCAAGACGTCGAGAGACTCACGAGCGCTAGGCGCGCGGTTCTTGTAGTTCGCTGCCTCGGAGATAGGAACCTGCGCTCCGCCCACCTGGACTTCGTAACCGCCTTCACCGGCCCGACCTTTGATGATCGCATCGGTGACCATCTTGAGACCACCGTTGGCCCAGTCTTTCATGGCCTGGTTCAGAACCATGATCCCCTGGTTAGCGAGCCCCGAGGCGAGGAGTTCGGTATTCGTGAGCTGATTCAGGAAAACGTCCATATCCTTGATCCGCTGATCACGCGCTTCGAAGTCAACGCCGCCCTCAGGGATACGACCTTCACCGCGCATGAACCCCCGACGCAAGCCGGTCGTCTGTAGGACATCCTGGAGCGTGCCTTCGCGAGACATGATGAGCCGGTTGACACGCGGATCCGCACTACCCGGAACGCTCGCGAAAGCGCCACTGATAGCCTGGCCGGTCGCCATAGCGAAGTTCTGGATGTCAGCCATCGATCCACCCATGCGGCCGCCGCCGCGGGAGGCTTCTTCCGCAACGATCCGCTGGAACTCAGGATTGGACCATTGGCTGGGGTCATAACGACCGAAAAGGAGCACCAAGCGGGATCTCGTGCCGGGGTCGACATGTCCGAAGAACCGGTCAACGATACGCTGGGCGGTCATCATGTTCATCAAGCCCTGTAGACCGGTGCGCTGGTTAAGTTCGCCCATGATCGTATTCATGCCACCTTGGGCGACGTCCGCCGCACGACCAGGGCCAACGCCCGACATACCCTGCGCAATGCGCATGGCCTGTTCGAAGATACCGGTCCCGGCGGCACCGCCGAAACCGCCGGCGCGATACGCCATGGAGGTGATCGCATCCACTTGGCGCTTGCCGATCTCAGAGTTGTCGTTACCGCGGGCAACAGCTCGCGACATCAGATCTTCCAATTCTTGCTGGGCGTTACCGACATCGCCGTGCATGAGCCGTTGGATCTGAGCTTGCTGGAATTCAGCGCCGATGCCACTACGGCCCATCCTCAACATGCTCGGGAGATTCGCCCGTCCGAAGGGAGCCATGCCCATAAGACCACCGAGCATCTCCTCCTCACCGAAGCCATACCGGGCCGTCATCGGCATCAGCTGTCCGGTGGACATGCCGATCATGTCCATCGAGGAGAGCCCAAACGCTGAACGGAAGCCGAGGCGGCTCTGCGCTCTCTCCAGGCCGAGATTACCGGACATGATGTCGATTTTATTGATGCCGGATAGACCCTGAAGAGCCTGCAACGTTGCTTCAGCTGCCTTACTCTCGTAGGGCGCACCGCCCTGCATATAACTCAGGAAGTCCATGCCGAAGCCAGAAACCGCCGCTCCAGCTCCACCGATTAGCGCTCCTGGAACGGCACCAACACCACCGAAGATACTACCGCCGGCGGCACCACCAGCGGCCCCAATGCCTACCTTACCGGCCTGCTGCAGCACGGCATTGAGGTAAGCGTTACTGCCTACAACACCGGCGCGAGCGCGCATGCCCGGGTTCAACGTCACCAGGATGTCTTCCGCGTTCATGCGGAGTCCCGCCTGGAGGGTCGCGGTATTGAGATCCTGAACTTTTGCGGCTTGACCAATGGCCAGACCAGTGCTACCGAGAGCACGATCCATGACATCCATCACCTTCTTGATCACGCCGGCCGTGAGGAGGCCAGCGAGCGCGGCCGCGATCGGATCGGCCCCGCCCCCGCCCCCGCCCCCGCCGGCGGCCTGGATGATGGACTCCTTGATGCGGGTTCGATCCTCCATCTCCCGCTGAGCAGCGCTAGCCCGGCCGATGTCACCAGCTGCAACTGCTTCCTCGCGCTCCTTCTTGAGGCGCCCAAGGATGTTCGTCGTGGAGTCCAGCTCGGTCTTGAACTTGTTGAGTGCCAGGAGGGTAGCCTTGGACTCCGAATCCTCAGCACCGCTCAGACCCTTGATACGCTCTGACAGGAACTCGCTTGCCCCACGGCCACCCGTCATCATCAGAATGTGCTTCTCGCGCTCGCTCATCCCACGCTGGGACATCGCCATGGACAGAGCGGGATCGTCTTGCCGGAAACGCTGATAGGCGTCACGACTATCTACCGGATCGTTCGGAACGCCACCCGGCGATACGGTGCGACCAAAGATGTCGCGGATGCCCGGGCCGGCGCCGCGCATCGACGTGCCGGGGGAAGAGGTGACGTTCAGACCTTGATTTCCACCGCCAGTGCCGGCCAGGGGGCCAATAAGTTCGACACTCGCTGGAATCCGGATTCCCTGCTGAACTACCTGCTGCAGGCGAGCCATTAGCCCCTGGAAATCCTTAAGGATACCCTCGACATCGGCGACGAACTTCAGCTCGAATTTGTGACTTCCGGGCATCTCTTAGTCCTTCATGTCGAACTTGTGGTGGATGCCGCGTCCCATGGCCAGGATGTCGTCGACTTCGTGCTCTTCGGCGTGCTTTTCCAGGGCTTCTTCGATCTCGCCCTCGACTTTAGCCTGCTGGTCCTTCGGGATCAACTTTTCCCCGAATTTTTCGGCCATTTTGTCGGCCCAGTCATCGTCTTCTTGGGCGATCTTCTGCTGTTCCTTCACTTTCTTGAAGGCTTCAGGATTCGATCGGTAGGAGACGTCCAGGTATTCCACGACCAACTCTTCCAGGCTATAGTCCAGGAGCAGGGGATCCCGGTAGGGTCGATTGTAACGGATACACCACCAGGAGCGCAGGAAACGCTCCAGGTCGTTCTCCGTCTTGATCTTGGTCTGGGCGGACTTCATGACCCGAGAATAGACGTTGTCGAACGACAGCTTGGTCGTTGGACGAGCGACCGTCAGGACTCGGGTATCGGAATAGTCCATGTATTACTTACGGTTATACTTACCTAGGACGTGCTTTTTCTTGCGATTTGCGACTTTCTTGGTCACTTTTACTCGACCAGAAAACTTGACGCTAGTAGGCATCAGCTCGATTGTAGCCCGCGCTACGTCATTGGCTGAAATCGTTAGGCTAACACTGGTCACGAGCGGCACTTTCTTGCCGTCGATCCATAGTTCAGCTCTCGCTCCGGTCAATACCTTACCGGAACGCAGACCTCGATCCTTTATACGAATGTGAGTGCTTTTCACGACGCCCCCGGCGCTTCCGAGGGTTCCTCGGATTCCTCGATCGCCGGCTTCGGGGGCTCGTCCGGTCCCCAGACCTCAAGGCGGAAGTCAGCTTCGGCCTGCATGCATTCCGCGAAGATAGCGGAAATCACGTTCAGGTCCATGAGGGTCTTGCCGGGGACTCCCTCTTCCGGCAGGAAGGAATTGATCCACCAGGCGGGTGCCTTGGTGATGCGCACGTAGAGCTGAGACAGCACGTAGTGCAGCGTCTGGGTGGCCGGCCGGATCTCCTTGAGTCCCTGGTTCATACGGGCTTCGACGAGGTCTGCCTCTGCCCGCTGGCCGAGGTTCAGGACGCGCCGGCACGTGAAGGACCCGTGGGACGTCTGCTTGGTGACTTCACCGACTACGTTGATCGTGAAAGTGTGTTCGTTGGGGGGTAGCTTGTCGCTAGTCTGAGTCTTGGGCGTAGGCATGCCCAGATTTTACCAGGAAGCGTTTTTAGGCGCCGTAGCGCCCACTCATGATCGGAATCATCGAGAGGACGAAGAAATTGAAGCTCGCATGGACGAAGATCGGAGCCCAGAGCCCCAGTCGGCGGTAGAGATAGCCCAGAACTGCCCCCATCGCGATCGCCTCGAAAACCTGCGGAAGATGGCCTGGTCCATTCAGGAGGTGTGCCAGGCCGAAGAGGAGGGAGGAGAGCGCTAAAGCGACGTTGTCGGAAAGCTTAAGGACTTTCGTGAAAAGCAAGTCCATGACCAGATAGCGAAAAATCGCTTCCTCTGCGCATCCAACCTCCAAGTCGTCCAGGGCGCTCCAGAATAGGAACTCAACTACATCGTTATGATTTTCAACGACTTTTCCGATCGAGGCAGCGAAAGTGCCTAGCAGAAGGGCGGACCAGAAGCCCGTAAGGATCACGATACCAGTGGTAACGAGGCGCTTCATGTTCCCCCCCCTGGTTACTTCAGGGTGCCTTCCACCGTGCTCTTCCAGGCGTCATAGATCTCCTGAGCGAGAGCGAGAGCGTCGTCGCGCTGCTTCACGGTCTCCTCCTGCCGCCGGTGGCAATCCGCCAGGAGCTTGCGGACGCCTTCGTAGGCGAGCTTGTGCTCGTGCAGCTTCGCCTGGAGGCTGGCGATGAATCGCGCGTTCACGGCCGTGACCGGATCGGCCTGCCGGCGAGCGTATTTGAGCTGCCCCTTCAGGGCCTTGTTCTCGTTACGCAGGAGCTGCAGTTCGGTCGGGCTATTCGCCTCCCGACGGAAAAGATAGTAGGTGCCTGCAGCGAGGGAGCCTGCATACACAATCAGGCCGAAGATGAACGAGAGAGAAACGTAATCGACGAAGTTCATTTGGTCCTCTTCACTCTTACCGTCACGGACTTGCCGGCGTTGAGCATCTTGGTGATTGCGTCCTTGGTCCCGCGGGATTCTCCATCCCAGAAAGCGATCATCTCGTCTGCCGCTGCCGCGATTTTGCTATTTCGCACCAGAGGGGCGTGGTTCCCGAACAGCTCGTAGTCCGGTAGGAAGGCTTCGACCTGTAGTCCGTCCTTGCGCGCCTGATCGGCCGCCCAGGAGTCGACTCCCGCGGCCCCGCCAGACACGATGATAGTGTCTGGCGTGAGCGCGTGGACGAATGCCCGGACTTGCTCTTCGTCCGGGTATCCGCGGCTACCTACGATCGCGAGCCTCACTTCGAACCCGGGGCGTAGTTCGCGTGGATCCCGCGCATGCCTTCGACCGTCAGATCGTGAACGGGCAAGGTAGGCGCTTCCATGATGGTCGACGGCGTCGGCGTCGAGACTGGCAGCGTGATCGGACCGGTGAGGTTGTAGAACTTGAAGTCGGTCCGAACGGGACCGGCGAGCACGCTACCATCGCCTGCGAAGTAGGTCGTGAAGACCGACAGCTTGGCCGTCGTCTCGACTGCCGAACCCTTGTAGACGCTCGTGACGTAGAGCCCGTCGATGCCCGTCCAGACGTTCTCGATCTTGGAATCGATCACGACCTTGTCCTCCATGGCCAGGCCGAGCGCGCCCCAGTAGCTCACTCCGGCGCCGTCCTGCATGATCCAGATCGGGTAGTCGTCGACCGTCGTGGTCTGCAGATTCCCGCCGGGATCCTTGCCGGTGACGTCGATCGAGGCCAGGTAGGCGCCACCAACGACGGGCGAGACGTTGGAGACCCCCGACTTGGTCTTCTCGCAGCCGATCGTGACGGCGAGAGTGAGGAGGAGAACGAAGAAGGCGATGAGGACGCGTGCGGAACTGCGTGCGAAGATGTTTCCGGTCATGTGTTTCCCTTTCTGTAGGGGATAATACCCCCGTGATTCAGTTTTAGCACCATGATAGAAGCTTGACAAGCTTTTTCTTCATGGTAAAGTTGGGACGTCCGAAGCGCCTCCGAGGAGAGGGACTTCCCTGAGCCGTATTGGGCCTATAAGGACGAGCGGGGTAGGGGGCGGAGGGTTGGTTGGCGAATGCATCCCGTGCAAACGGGGGAGCAACAAGCACCACGTGTAGGAGGCGCTTCGGACTAGTAGCGCTTGTGACTGCCGAACCAGTAGTCCAGGATCAGCAGCACGATCACGCACCAGAAGAAAAACCAGCCGAATTTCATGCGTTTTCTCGCAGCCTACGGGTGCACTCTCGACAGAATCGCCCGAATGATACGTTCACCGGGCACATGAGACAGAACGGATCGGGATGATGCTTCAGCCCGCGGACGTGCCCTAGCTCGTGGCGTAGCACCCATCGAGCCATGATGTTCTTGAAGGGTCCGAACAGACTGAGCCCACGCCACGAGAGCGTTACTACCGAGTTGGCGGTATCGAACTGCCACTGGGGATAGGTCCAGCCTCGTTCGCGATACGTTCCTTGCTTTACGATGACGATCTGGTCGTAGTTGCGGCAAAATTCAACGACTTCGCCTACGTCTCGATGTGGAAGGTGAACTACAGCTACGGAATCAAATCCCATGCTGAGCGGAGCATCATTCGCGACGTTGACGTTCTCGATCGACGGCAAGTCGTCGTTGAGCCCGGTGGTATAGACAACGATTAGCCTCACGGTAGCAGCCTCGCGAAAGTGCGAAGGCATTCAACCGTCCAGTAGCGATCGGCTGGATAATCCGAGACGCAGCCGTCAGTGTCGACCTCGTGCTTGTAACAGGCGCCGTAGAAAGAGTTACCGGACTCGTCGTCCGAATCCCAGTTCTGTCGGATACTTGCCACTTTTTTCTTGAGCTTCTCGATCTCTTCCGGATCCTCTTCACCGGATCCCTCGACGTAGTCCTTAAGGAATTCCTCCGCCAGTCGGGCATCGAAGGTCCTGGACTCACCAGTCCGGATCTTGGAAGCTACGTAGTGATAGTCCGTCGGGTTGTCCTTCAGGTATCGAATCCAGGGAAGCGGATCATTATTTGAAACGTTCAGGATCGCGTCCCCAACATCACCTGACACAATGATCGTATGCGGGAGAAGGGTCACCCAGAAGAGGTAGATGCCCGTGCCCGGTTCACGGATAAGCCAGGAGCGCACCTCGCCTTCGGTTACTTTCGGTTCCAGGACGTGATTTTTGAAAGCTTCCTCGGCGAAGTGCTTGACGTTTTCGAGGCGCGGAGTCATGATCACTCCTCTTCGAAGCTGATAGGTGTCGTGGAAACCATTCTCTGGGTGTGCTTCTCCAGGAGTTCGTCCATCTGCTCGGGCGTGAAGGGCTTGGCGTTGTAGCCGAACGGCGGGTAGTTCGCGGGGTTATAGCCCGCATCGAAGAATTCCTGAAGCGTAGGTCCGAGATCCGCTTCGACCGCTTCGTCTTCGAAGAGCTTCATCAGGGTCGAACGAGGGATATTCACCTCATTCGGAAAGCCCGCGAGGCGAATCGTAAGAGTATCGCTCGGGACGTCGACTTCCAGTTCGTAGCCTTTGTGGGTAGCCTTGCTCATAGTTCCACCACGATCGGAGGGTTGATGGGGCTGTAGTGCACGTCGCACGTCGAAGCGTTCACGAAAATATGGCCGTTCTCGGGGTGCTGCCAGATGCCGTAAGACTCATGGATGTGGCCGAAAACGTGCAGCTTGAGGTCCTTCAGTTCCGTGAGCCGGCTCGAAAGGGACTTGGAGCCTACTCGCTCGCCTCGCTGAACCAGGTCCATGATATCGAGCGGCGGTCCGTGGGTAATCAGCACCTGGGTGTCGTTCGGGATCTTGGCCCACTGTTCGGCCAGGCGCGCTTCATTGCCCATGAAGGCCCAGTCACCGAACTCAGCCGACCACGGGGAACCCCAGAACTTGACACCCTCGATTTCGATGCCGGAGTCTTCCAAGTAGGTCACGTCCGAGAGGATCAGGCGAGCTTGATCGGGGTGATTCTGGAAGAGGAAATCGTGATTGCCGGCGATGACGATTTTGTGCTTATGGGGAAGCGCAGCCATCCAGGAGTTGAAGTCCCGGATCGCATTCGGCTGCCCGTGGTTGGAGAAATCACCGGCGTGGATTAGCACGTCCCCGTCAGGGACTTCCACTCGACGATGGAACTGATGCGTGTCGGAGATGCAGACGATCTTCACCAAGACTCCGAGGTTTTCTTCTCAGTGATTTTCTGGCTGATGGAGAGCGTAACCGCGGCCTCATGGAGCAGGGCGGCGAGTTTTATCAAATTGGCGGGTTTGGAAGAAGAGAGTCGGAGGATGCCACCAAAGCTGGTCAAAAGAACGGAAGGCTCGGGAGTTCCTCCCGGGGAGATAAACATCCCGGCCTGAATCAGCTCGTCGACATCGATTTCGGTCTTCACGGGAGTAACCATGCCCTGATGATACCGCCGCCGGCGAGTTTTACTTGTAATGGTAGGCGTCCGCTTTCGCCCAGACTTCTGTAGCTTGATGGTAGGGGTCCCAAGCTACCCTTAGTTCGGGGTGCTCATGGCAGTAGAGATGCCCTAGCTCATGGACTAGCGTGCGTTCCCATTCTTTATCCTGTAAGTTCTCGTCCTTCCAGGAAACTCGAATGTCCCGAACATCTACCGCTACGACGCCCATGACAACTTTCTCTATCCATTCAATTGTAGGAGCCCAGGGATCTTTCGGATAGAGGATAGTGAACCAATCGGGAACGAAGCGAAAGTCGTATTGCGCCAAGAGCTGATCGGAGAGTCCCCAGAAGGCTTGAGCAGATCGGAATTTCGCAAGCAGCTCATCGTAGTAGGGCGTGCTACCGCAAAGCGCTACCTCCACAGAATGCCCGATACCTAGATCAACTACGATAGACGCTGGCGAAGTAAGCTTAGGAAGGAAAGCTCTAGCTACGAAAACATGAAGATTGTAGAGAAATCGGCGCACGCCGATATTCTACCCGATTACGTGAGCGGCGGAATGGCCGGCGCTCTCTCATCCCACCAAGCGATTCCGATGAAAGTCCAGGTTTCGGAGCCCATACCGCGGGCCGAAACACGACCAGAGCGCCGAGTCATCTGGGCTCGATCTACGTAGAGGATCGTGGCGTCGGTCAAGCGATCACGGATCTCGATCGTGCAATATGGCTGCCGCATGGCGTTCAGGACCGTCGGAAACAGGCGCGATAGCGTCGGAGAGCCGTTGGGAATTCGCAAACCAGAGGCCACGACTTGGACTGAAATCTGGCCGGGGGTCAGCTCAGCCGGGAGCGAATTGTCGATTTCTCTCAATGGCTTAAACTCGCTTTCGATCGAGTAGGAGACGTCCGTCGCGAAAACGACGAGGTCGCCGTTCAGTTTCAGGATCGCGCGAGCGCCAGTTAGGACCTTGGGAGTAGCCACGGGGTCAATTTTACCTGGACTTTGTCCGTTGGGGATGGTAGGATCACGGTATGCTGCTCGCCGAAGGCGATATCGTCAGATACATCGGAAAGGGCTACGACCGACCCGCACCTCGTTTCCCCAATTCAAATGATCGCGGAGTAGTCACCAGAGTCTACAAGGACAAAGCTTACGGAAGAGACATGGCTGTAGTGCTTTGGGAACGCTCTTCTGAAGGTATCCTCAATAAGCTCCTCCAATCGAACCTTCGCCGCATTACCGGCCTGGACGTCGCGATGGAAGTCCTGGACGAACTATGATCAGGGTCAGGAAGCCGGCAGGAGAACTCGAATTCGGGACCTTGGTGAGGATCAACAACCCCGGTTACGTCGAATATGGGGAGATCGCGGAAATCATTGGAATTTCCCGCCCATCGGCGGTTGCGGTTGATGATCACCTGAGATACGGAGTGCGTTTCAGGAGCAAAAGCGAGCTTTGGTATGATTCCGAGCTACTCGCGCCTCTAAACGGCCTAGACATCGCCATGATGACCCTAGACTCTCTCGCGCAGCAGGACGTCCAGAACGTCGAAGATGACGTCTAACGGGTTCCGGATGGCCAGGTCTTCTATCCTGACCCAATGGATCGCCTGACAGCGCCCGGGCAGGGTGCAATACCCGCATGAATCGAACTTGATCCGAACGACCCCCATGGAACCCTCCCTAGGCTCCGCAGCTACGACTACGCCGTAATGGCCGGCGGACCAGGACTTCTTACCATCCTGGGTCTTCAAGTCATCCCGGACCCGAGTCCGGCAGCCGATGGGAAAAAGATCCATGCTTGAATTTTAGCTTGACGGGGATCGCTCCGGGCGGTAATATCAGATCATGAGCTACGAAAACGCCCCCGCCACGAAGCTCCTCGCCACGCACTGCGCGGCCTGCTCCCGCCCGCTGGTCGATGCGATCTCGGTCGAAGTCGGCGTCGGTCCCGAGTGCCGCAAGAAGTATGGCCTCCCGGATACCCTGGACGAGGCCACGCGCGCCGAAGCCAACAAGATCGTCTACCAGATCGCCATGGAGCAGGACTCCTTCGAAGCCCTCCTCGGCGCCATGAAGCTCAAGGTCCTCGGGTGCCACAAGATGGCGGATCGCGTCATCGAGCGCCTCGCGACCGTCAAGATCAGCGAAGCCGACGGCAAGGTCTACGTCGACTCGCCCTACAACGAAGCCGCGCTCCCCGCCTGGCGCCGCGTGCCCGGCCGGTCCATGACCAAGGACGCGAACGGGAAGTGGACGACGCCGTCCTTCCCGGCCAGCTCCAAGCGCGCGATTCTCGACGTCCTCAACACCTACTACGCTGGCGCGCTCGCCGTTGGTCCCAAGGGCCCGTTCGTGGTCGGAAAGGCGGCAGCGTGAACACCTGTAGCCGCTGTGGAGAGGAATTCTGGGACGCCGAGGGCGACCCGAACGGCGACCACGTCGACGTCAAAGAGTGCGTGAGGCACCTGAAGGAGTCGAACGACGCTCTGAAGACACAGATCGAAAACCTGGAAACGCGCTTCAAACGCGTGGTCAGTCGTCACAACCTCGATGACTCCAAATACGGAAGGGGCTGGTAGATGAACACCAACTGGACCGCCCTCGGCGCCGCCAAGGCCAAGGCCATGCGGAAGCAGTATCGGGCGAACTTCGTCCCCAAGCTCATCGTCGAAATGTGGGATGGCACGCCCTACGTCTACTTCGAAGATGATCCGGAGCATCATTTCTCCGCGGAACAGGAGCGCCTGGACAGGGATTCCAAGCGCATCGACGGCGATCTGCTCCGGGATGACTGCGACTTGACCACCGTTCATGACCAGGATGAAAACTGGCACATGGTCATCGACTTCGGGAAGCCTCAATGATGACGATGTGGAAAGCCGAGAATGGGGACTGGACGCTGACGCGCGCCGAGAAGCCGATGTGTTTCAAGTGCTCCACCGCCAAAGCGAATGACGGCGAGCCCGTCAAGCCGGCGCGGATGGAGTTCGTCGACGCCCAGAAAACCGAAGCGAAGTGCACGGGATGCGGTAAGGTGTTCTACCGAGAGGTCGCGTAACTCCCGAGGCACGAATCGAACGTGCGTCTGCCGGTTCAAAGCCGGCGGTCCTAGCCACTGAACGACTCGGAACTAGCGAGGAAGGGGTCGAACCTTCACTTTCGCGCTCAGAACGCGACGTGCTACCGCTACACTACCCGCCATGGCTTCGTAGGGAATCGCACCCTCTTCCCCGGTTTAAAAGACCGGTGCTCATCTGACTAAAGCTTCGAAGCCGATCTGGGTGGCGAGAATCGAACTCGCTCTTTCGGGTTCCAGGCCCGGAATGCAACCACTACACCACACCCAGTAAACTACACGAACCGCGCGCTTAGCGCCGCGGCTGTTTGGGTCGAGGTGGTTGCTGTCGAGGTGGTTGCTGTCGAAGGAGCTTCCAAGCGCGCTTCGGGAGATAGCGACGAGCTTCCGACACTTCCAGAGAACCGCTCTGGAAGGTGTAGAGTGCGAAAGCTTGCTTGGGCGTCAAGTAGATCATCTCGGTAAAATCCCCGGGCGGTTTGCGCCGCCCGGGGCCGGTGTTTGAACGCTTCTCGTCTTTGGGTGCTGCTCGTAGCGGGCTCTAGATCCTCTACGCCAGGATTATACCGCGTCCTCCTAGGAGTTCAAGGCGTGATGCGACGAAAATTTATCGAGGTCGAGACGATCCGATGGAGGTCTTCTGGGGATACCGAATGCTCATCCAGATCGCCGAACTCCTTCGGAAACAGCTCCTGCAAATAGAACCAGACCACCTGGGAGCAGATAGCGCCCTGCTCGATCGGGTCGTGGAACCGCAGCCCCATCTTGGCAGCCAGGATCTTCATCGCGATCCCGAGCAACTCGAAATAGCCGTAGGTCACGCCCTCGAAACGTTCCTGCGCCTTGGCTAAGGCAGCATCGACCGCTGGCGCATTCGCCATGGGCTGCCACAGTTCCGTAGGCACTACAGCAGGGTTGGAATACTCGCGCCAGGTGCGGAAGTCCGTGCCGCCGGCGTTTGCCTCCATCAGATAGACCCGATCCATGAAGACGTCCGTGATTACGAAGGTGTGCGACCACTTCGACTTCGTAAACCAACGGATAATCTTAGAGATCTGGGAATGGTTATTGGTAGCGAAGCCGATGACACCTCGCTTCCGGATCACTTCTTTGCCATTCAACGTTACGATAGCCATGGTGCCTCCTTAAAACAGCAGGGACTACCTCAGCGAAGAGGCAGTCCCTGGTATCCGTCCATCCCGAACGGTTTTAGGTCTTGGCAAAGATACCAGACTGGTAGGTCATCCACCAGTCGGTGCCGTCGCACTGGAGGGTGATCGTATCACCCACGACTGCAGTGCCCTGGGTGTTCACGAGTGACCCTGTGCTGGCAGTCGAAGTGAGCGCCGTCCCGGTAGCGGAGGTCTTCGCATGCATTACGGCCGTGGCATCGCCGGGGAGAATGGTCATCCCGGTCGAAGCGTTACCGCACACGAACGTGAACTTCAGACCAGCTTCGGCCGGCGGAAGCGTGAACTGCTGGTTGCCGGAGCCCTTCTTGGCGATGAAAACGCCACCGGACTGAGCCGCACCGAGAACCAGGTCGGCAGTGCCACCCACGGGGGACGGGCCCTTATAGCCGGAACCGAAAACGGCCGGCTTGGGCATACCGGGCGGGAGAGAAGGACCGTGCTGATCGAGAAGGAACATGTTTCTACCTCAGTTAGATAGCGGCTTCGTTGTTGGGGGGCGTAGTGCCAGGGGCGCTCGACTCGGCCTGCGGGCCGGTGTCGGAATCCTCAGCGATGATGCCGACGAAGTTCCACGCTTCGGAGAGCATGTCGCGAGCACCCATGGTGCCCGAGCGCTCCGTCATGCGGGCGCGGCTAACGAGGACGACGACTTCGTCCGTCGCGCGATCGATCACTTCGATCGAAAGCTCTTCCTTGTTGATGATGTCCTGGACGCGAGGAAAAATCGCGATACCAGGGGCCGCCGGGGAGTTACCCGTGCCGCCTTTGCCGGTGAAACGCATCGTGCCAGCTGTCAGCGTGACGTCCAGGCCCAGGGGCTCGTGGCGAGCGACCGAGTAGCGCCCCAGAACGTTAACCGCTCCGTGCGGAACAGCGATACGGTAGCCGACGTTGGTTGCGAAAGCGACGATTTTCCCATTAATGCGAAAAATCGCGCGAGCACCGGTCATTATCTTGGGCACGGCCATGTTATTGATTTCCTTTAGTTTTCGTCAAACGTTGCCCGAGACGAATCTTACTCACATACTGGTGAGTGATTCCGAATACTGAACGCTCAGACGAGCCCACATAGACTTTGCCGTCCTTCTTATTGGCAATGATGTAGACTCCAGTGGTCACTCTTCTATCCTACCTGGTGATCCTTCGGTTAGCCGCCCACGCCAGCGGTCACGGGCATAGCGCCCTTGGTGCCGGACCCAACGCCGGCGATGTCGGAACCTCCGACTGCGGAGCGAGCGGCGCCAGTGATTCCACCACCAGTGGCGGGAGCAGCGGGCTTCGCGGCCGCGGCCGGGCTCGCGGGAGCGGGCGTAGGAGCGGGGGTCGGAGCGGCAGCGGCAGCAGCGCCGTTAGCCTTCTTGACCTTTTCTTCCTCTTCAGCGATGGACTTACGAACCCCCTGGAACTTGGCCATAGCCATCTCCAGGAAGCGAGGGTCCGCTAGCTCAACTTTGGTGATGAGCGTGCGATGCTCACTCTCCGGGAGTTCCCCCTTGCGGAGGAGTCCGTCGATCTGTTCGATTAGCTTCTTCTTGATGTCTGCCATGGATCAGGTTTCCTTACGCCGTCGCCCGGATGTTGTCGAGCACGATGCTCGGCAGGATGAAGTCCACGCTCTGAGCGGGCGTGATCACGATATCGACCGTCATCACGTTACCATCGAGGCGCACGACGAGGTTCTTGAAGCCCAGCCCTTCATTGGTGTCGTCACCGACAAGCAGGCCGGCATCCTTCGCCGCCTGGGAGAACTGGATGACTGCGTTCTTGACCGCGACCGGAGTAGCCGTGACCGAGGACACACCAACGAACAGGTTTTCGAGGACCTGGCGAAGGTTGTAGGCGTAGGTGTCCGCGGCGTAGAGCGTCGAAATACGGTTGTAGACGAAGGAGTTATCCTTGCCGTAGGTCGTATTACCGACGACGATCCGGAAACCACCCGACTGCGGCTGTTCACCGAAGAGCAGGCCGTTCGCGATCGCATCATCGCCATCCGTAGCGGGATCGAAGTCCGCGTGCGAGAGACCGGAGACGTTGATGGACTTGTGGGTCATCGGTTCGCCGATAGACGCACCGGCCTGCATGCCGGCGGCGATGCAAGCAAAGCCCCAGGGCTGGACGTAATCGAGCGTTCCGTCGGTCTTCAGGATCTTGACGTCCTGGATGGCGAGCGATACGCGCTCGGAAGCGAGATTGTTGGACTTGACCTTCGAATCGGCGTAAGTGCCCTTATAGGACGCGTAGCCGTTGCGCTCGGAGCGGTTCTTGGTGTTCGACATCAGGAGCACGTGGCTCTTGAGGCCGGCGTTGATAGCGTCCACCGTGTAGGTCGAGCTGGGATCGGTCAGGGAGTCGAGGATGTCCGCGGTAGCGTCGCGCGAGAAGAGCGGGACGACGGAGTTGACGCGGACCTTCTGCATCGCATCGAGACCGGCCTGCACGGCAGCTGCAGTCGAACCACCAAGCGCACCACCGGAGAGGAACACCGGAGTCGTCGTCGCCGTCGGAAGACCGGCGAACGAAGAGCGAGTCAGACCCACGAGCTGGCTGGCGTCGTAGAACGACTGGACGTCGTAGGAGTCCTTCTTGATGCGACCGGGCTTGTCGGTGGCGATCGCGCAAGCGATACCGATCGCAGTCACGCGATCGAGGATCGAGGGCGGGAGCTGGCCGTAGAGCGCGTTCGCGACGACACAGGAGTAACCGGTCTGCGAGTTGATGTAGGTAGCGAGGTCGTTCAGGGTCTTGAAATCCGACAGACGCAGGCTCAGGTCCGACGCCGAGCCGCCGGCATGGGTCGTCGTGAGCTGGGTCGCGGAGATCGTGAGCGTGCAGGTCGTGGCAACGCAGCCCACCAGGAGCGCGAACGCACCACCGACGGTCCCGGAGGACTCGGTGAGGTTGTCCGACTGACGGTTAACCGTCAGAGAGACGCTCGGTTCAGCGGAGGAGACGTTCAGGATCGGGATCGAAGCGACAGAAGCGAAACCCTTGAAGACCTGGACATCCGTCTGGGCCGCGATATCGGCCGGAGCGACCGTGACCGGGGAACCAGTGATCTTCGTAGCGGTGATCGAAGACGCGCTCGCAGCCGTCACGCGCCAGGCGCCGACGTTTTGGAGCGCACCGCCGGCGATCGGGGAGCCCGGACGCACCCAGAGCATATCGCCTGCGGCCGGGACGGCAGCGTAAGCACTGGAAGTCGCGAACACACCCGAAGAACCGCTGACGGTCACGCCGATCGTGGATCCATCGGTGACCGAAGTCGCCGAGAGAACGCCGCGGTCGACGCCGCCGAACATCGTTTCGTCGATCGAGACCGCGGCCGCGCCGTCGTAGATCTCCAGGCTGGAGCCTTCGCCCGCGGGCGTAGAGGTCGCGACCGAGAGGACGATCGGGGAGTAGCAGACGACGTCACTCGTAGCGGCGATGTCGGTCGCAGCGACGTTCGCGCAGGCGACCGAAGGATCGCCGAGCTTGACGGCCGTAATCGTGTTGGAAGTGACAGCCGTAACGAGGTAGCCACCGGCGTTAGCGCTGGCGCCGCCGACGATCGCGGATCCGAGCGGGATGTGAAGCGTATCACCGACGGTCGGGTTCACGGCCCAGGTGGGGGTCGTGTTGGAAATCGTGATCGTAACGACGTTACCAACCGAGGAGATCGCGATCTTGGTTCCGTCCGCTACACGACCAGCGTCGATGATGCCACGGTCGGTGCCGCCGGTCGCCGAGAGCCCGGAGAGGCCGTTGAGGGCCGATCGCACGGTAGCGGGCGTAGCGTCCGCGAGCTGGGCAGTCGAAACTTCGGCCAGACCGTCGACGCGCGCCTTGAAGGTAGACGCGGACGTGGAATCGGGCATCCAGTTGAAGGTAAGGGAGAACTTCGCTTCCGAAGCGGCAGCGTCAACCGAGAAGTTGATCAGGTTCTCAGCAACGCCGTAGTTCAGGGACTTGAGAGTGCCGTAGCTCGACGGCAGAGTGCCGCTAGCCTGGGTGGAAGCGTTGGTTTTGTAGATGAAGAGCTGCTGAGCGCCGTTAGCGATACGCGCATCAGCGGAGGGATTGAAGAGGATGCTAGCCGCATCGACGATCGGGCCCGACTTGTAGGTCGAGACGATCTCGGAGAACTGCTCGGGCGTGAAAGAGTTGCCCTTGACGTCGACCGCCGAACCGGGGGCGCCACCTTCGGCTTCACCGACGATACCGACGATACCGGCAGGAGCGAGCTGGAAACCACCGGAAAGCGAGACAGTCGTCTTGCTGTAAGCGCCGGGCTTACGAAGGGTTGCACCGTTGAAATTGATCGAGATCGCCATCGTTTTCCTCAGTCCGGATGGATTTTACCAGTCCCCGGATCGCATTCTTAGGTCCCGAAATAAGCTCGCAAGGCCGCGTCATAGCGGCGAGCCGGCTCCTCGGCGGAAAGCCCCTGACTGGACATGTAAGCACGCAGGGTTTCCATGTGATGAGTTTTCAGCCGCGGATCATCCGCAGACTTGACCATGAACCAAGTGGAGAACTTCATCTTGGGTTCGATGGCAATTTCATTACGGCTGGCGCGACGAACGGGAGCGGCCACAACCTCCACTACTTCAGGAGCTTCCGAAGCGACTTCCTCGACTTCAGCCGGGATTTCCTTGACTTCAGTTTTCGACTTCCTGGGCGGCATGTCCAGAGTCTACCAGGTGTTACACCGGCTTCAGGGGTCTTCTTCGGTGATCTGGACGCCATTAGGGTCCCTGGTCACGAGCTGGATGCCGGCGGGAGTAGTAGCCCAGGGTTCCGTCCACTCCACCGAGACCTGCGCGGAATATCGATACCAGCGGGAATAAACGTTATTTGGTAGGAACTTAGAGTCCTTATTGAACTCAGAACCTGAGAACGTCTGGAGCTGGATGCCGTATTTTTCCATGTCCAGCTTGAAGCGGAAAAAGATCCACTGGACTAGGTAGTAGATCCACAAGACCACCTGGTAGTCCTGGTCGGCGTGAATACCTAGGTCGACGTGCGCTAGGGAGCGGGAGCTAGCCCCGCGGAGTTGCTCGTTTACTTGCCCGGGGCCGGCCTTGATGTAGAACTTCGAGGAATCGACATGCCCGCCAACGAGCTGAATGGCGACCGAATCGCTAGTCACCGGAGAAACGATGAGGTATTCCTCGCCTTTGGCGTCGACTACAACTTGACCTACGTAAACGTCCGTAAGATCAATCTTTTTCGGGACGGTAATCACGCCTACATCGCCGGCCTCGACGTAGCTCTTCGGAACGAAGGTAGGCACTACCATCGGCTGATCGACCAGGTTGTCGACCATCGTCGCCTGATCAGACAGCGCGGCCGCTTCTACGCGCTCCTGCTCCTGAGCGAGATGGATCGAGATACAGGGCCATTTCGCGTTCTGAAGTCCCCAGGAAAGCACGACCGGGACGTCAGTATCCAGGAGCCAGCGTTTTACGCGATCGATCTCCCGCTGGCCATAGATTTTTTCCATGTGAGGAGCGAGCCAGGTCTCAAAGATCTGGTCCAGAACCTCAATGTTAGCCCGCAGATAGTCGATCCCGAGGGTTACGAATCCTTGGATCTCAGCGTCGAGCGAAATAGCCCCCATGGCCGAATTATAGCATCGTCATCGCGACATCCAGGGGATTCAGGCGTTTGAACCGGAGGATCTCTTTCTTGGTGAACCAGGTATCCTCTTCGGATCCATTGGCGTGAATCAAGTGGATTTTCGCGTAATCCAGATTCCCATCCGCACCAAAAGAGATGTCCACGATCTCCGTTGCAGTGCAGATGCAACCATTAAGGAGCACGTAGGGCGATTTGCTTAGACCCTCTTTGAAGGCCATGAAGATATTCACAGGTGGTTCGATGAGGTCTATAACCATACGACGTTTCCACAGGTGCAGTGCTCTTCCGAGGCGGTGCAGACCGGACATCGGTCGCCCCTCTGGACCGTGATCGGACTGAATGTGTCCGGCACTGGGATTTTTCTTTGAATCTTCTGAGCGTTGTTCTTGGATAGAGAGTTCTGACCGTGCTTCTTGTGAGGTTTGCAATGCCCGCATCCTGCCCGCTGATGCCGCGGTTTTCCGTGTTTGAAGTTGCTCAACCGAAGAATTCCTTAACGATTTGGCCTAGTTGCTCATCCGCCCATCTTTCAAGATCCGGGAAGATATTCGCTCCCTCGAACCCAGGATGCTTCCAGTGGGTGTTAGGATCCTGCTTCTCGCTAGCCACCCGGAAGATGAAGTAAGCCGAGGAGATGGGCGATTCATCCTTGTCGGCGCCCTTGTATTCCCGGATCCGAGTCAGGCCCTTCAGGGCCGGATGGATCTCGCCCGTGTAGCGCTCGACGGTCGTGAATTTGCCGGTCTGTTTGGACTGTTCAGCCTTGACCTGCTTGAACTTACGCTCGTCGACGATGTTCTTGATGGCAGCCACCATGTCGGGCGCTCCACCCGGACCGGAGGTCTTGGGCAACATCATCTCTTCGCCAACATTCTGGCGGAGGGGAATGACGGTGTAGCGATGGCCGTCCTTAGCGACCTTGGACTTCGGTCCCTGGGCGAGCTTGGGTAGCATCGGGAAGGGCGGGAAGCCCTCTTCCCACTTCTCGGCTTCCTCAGCTAGGGAGACTACGAACACCCCCGGCCCTTCCTGGGATAGCTGTAGAGCATCGATGTATTGCTGCCGAGTCGAGTGCAAGCGGTCCTGAGTCATCTCAACCGCTCGATTGTAGGCCAATTCCGACATCTTGGCTGCTGTAGCCACCAGGCCATCTACGACTTCAGCGCCAAGCCCCTGAAGCTGAATACCGAGTTCATCGAGCTTCGCCTTGACGCTGATGTCCGCCACTTCTAAATTTTACCAGGGGGGTGAGTGTTTTAGGGAGTATCATTCCCTATGGAGGTAACAATGCAGACCGTCGAACAGCTGAATCCTGACGCTTTCATACCCATTCCTCTCGATTTCGTAGCCATATCTTCTCCGGCGACGGATGCTTTGATGGGGGCTATCGAAGTGCTACCGACTCTCTCGCTGACGGATGGTCCATTCATCGCCGGCGGCGCTATCGTGCGAGCGCTCCTGGGCAAGACCGAGGTCTCGGACATCGACGTTTTCTGCTGCTCTTCCAAGCAGTTCGCCGACGTCATCGAGTTCCTCGGTGACAAGTCGGAGCCGGACGTCAATCCGCAACCCCCAAGCATGGGCGGGGGCGACCCTTCGATCGTGAATTTCAGCATCAACGGCCTGAAGATCCAGGTGATCGATGCTGAAGTGCGCGCAGTTCCGGGTTCGAAGCCGGTGGATATCCTCCTCGGATTCGACATCACGGCCGCGATGGTCGCTACGGACGGCAAAAACCTACTCGTCAACGAAGCAGCAGCCTGGGCGATTTCGAACCGAGTGATCGTCCTCAACAAGTCGTCCCAGCGCAAGGCCCCCCTGGAAGTGCGCCCGCACCTCGATAATGACGAAGAGCGAGTGGCGAAGTATACCGCACTCCTGGAGGTGGCTAGTGGCTCGTAAGCTTGCCTATCCCAAGCATTTCTTTCCATTCGATTCTTTCCCGTTCTTTTTCTGGCTTCCGAGGAAGGAAGAGACGCCCGCCGAGCGCGGCGCCCGAATCAATGGTGACGGCGTGCCACGGACCTACGCGAGCGATTACGCCGAGGATCACGAGCGCCACAAGCACACTGGCACCTGATTTTTCTTCTTGACTACCCCTACTAGGGGTGCTACAACGGAGTCATGAAGAAGAACACGAATCCCGATCCCGTCACCTACGTCGTCTCCGCCGCCAAGGGCACCCGCGGGGGCATCACCGCTCTCTTCCTGGTCAAATCTCGCACTATCGTCGGTGCGCGTGCGGAAGCCAAAGCCCGTCTCGACCGTTCCGGCGTGGTTTATCGCCGGTTTGATGTCGTGCCCGAAAACGAGTCGTCGAAGACGCCCGAGCAGCGCGCGGCCAATCGCGTCGCTTTCGGCGTTCCGGGCGACGACTGGTTCATCGACGAGGACGACGAGCTGCACGCCAAGCTGGGCGTCAGCAGCGACCGCCTCACCAACTGCCCGGAGCCGGGGCGCACTTTCGCCATCGGCGACAAGCTCTACGACGGCAAGACCGTCACGAAGGTCTTCAAGAGCGGCAAGTTCTACGAGGTCTCCTGGACCTACAAACGGAACAAGGCGTATTCCGCGGAGCTGGAAACAGTCACCGAGAACGTCCTCCGCGCCTGGTATGAACTCTACCCGATGGAATCTTTCCCCAAGGAGGCGCCGATCAACGGGGACAATTTCATCGCCCGGATCTCCCAGAGCATGCAGTCCAGTCTCGATATCGCCTGGAACATGGTGCTTCGGGACGGCGTGAACATGAATCCCGACTACCAGCGGGGATCTGTCTGGGGGCTGGAGGACAAGGTCAAACTGATCGAGTCTCTCTTCCAGCACCGTGAGATCGGGACGTTCGTCTTCCGGCGGCTTGGCATGGAAGGATGGAAGAATGGCGTCAGCTACGAGATCGTCGACGGCAAACAGCGCCTGGAGGCGATCGTCGACTTCCGCCTCGGGAAATTCAAGGTCTACGGCCGCTACTACCACGAGATGAATCCCGAGGACCTTCACACGCTTCGCAACAACATGTTCCGCTACTCGGTCATCAACGAGGACGTTCCGCTCAAGAAGATCATCGAGATGTTCGTGCTCCTCAACACGACTGGCAAGCCCATGGACCCGGCGGTCATCGAGAAGGCGAAGGAAATGCTCAAGGAGCTGCCGTGATTCTTCAGAAAAACGATGGCGGGCGCGCAGCAGCTGGCTACTCAGGCACTACCGGGGATTGCGTGACGCGAGCGATCGCGATCGCTACCGGGAAGCCGTATCAGGAGATCTACGACGCCCTGAACGACCTGGCCAAGAACGAACGGCGCGGCCGGCGGCGCGGCGGCGCACGCGGTAAGGGAATCTCCAGCGCCCGCGGCGGAGTTTACCGCCAGACCTACGACCGTTATCTCAAGTCCATGGGCCGGGTCTTCACGCCCACGATGGAGATCGGCACGAGATGCGTCTACGGCTACTACGCCAAGGCGGAAAAATGAAGGTCAGCGAACTCATCGAACACCTCAAGACGCTCGATCCCGAAGCAACGGTTTACCACGATGTCGTGTTCGGCTACGACGGTGATCAGGCACCCGAGGAGCTGACCCTCGACGACGTCCGGACCGGTGAAGTGGTGCACTTCAGCCGTAGTCCGAATCTCTTCGTGGACGACGATCCGCAGCATCGAACCGGCCATTCCAAGGCGAAGAACCGCGTGAAGGCAGTGCTGCTGTAGTTAAACCTTACGTTTCCATTCGATACAGGGGCAATCGTATTCGGCGCAGGCCGTCCTGGAATTGGTATACCAGTTCGGCATCGAGTGCTTCTCGGACGAATGATTGCAGTTCGCGCACTCGTTGGAGACCATCACGCCAGCGGTGGGCATCGGGGAGAACCAGATAGCGTCCTCGGCCAAGCGCATTCTCGCTTCGTCGGCTTCACGCTTGGCTACGATCGCTTTGTCGCGCTTCACGCGAGCGAAGTAGCCGCAGGTGCATCCGTAGTCCAGAAGGTGCTTGTTGCCGCACTCACACTTGACGTCGGACATGTCTCACCTCTTTGGAGTGTGACCCGCAGCTTCAAGCGCTCGACGGGCCTCCGACTGGATCATCGCCGGCTCCGCTTTCTCCCAATGCTCCGGCTTCCTATCGGGAAAAGCTTCTTTTAGCGCTCGGTGCACTTCGTGCATCTCGACGCCATGTTCCTTCGCCACCGGAGTAAGCGCTCGGTTTAGCTTAGGGTGAGGGTGCGAGGCGGCGGCGCGGCGGACGTTGGGATGCTGGTCCCCTAGCGCTCGATCCAGGTGGGCGGAGGTGGCGTTCGGGTGCGAGGCAGCGGCCTCGCGGACGTAGGGATCCGCGTCCTCTAGCGTTCGATCTAGATTGGCGGAGGTGGCGTTCGGGTGCGAGGCAGCGGCCTCGCGGACGTAGGGATGCGGGTCCCCTAGCGCTCGATCCAGGTGGGCGGAGGTGGCGTTCGGGTGCAAGGCGGCGGCACCGCGGACGTAGGGATGCTCATCCCCTAGCGCTCGATCCAGGTGGGCGGAGGTGGCGTTCGGGTGCAAGGCGGCGGCCTCGCGGACGGAGTAGTCCGCGTCCCCTAGCGCTCGGTCCAGGTGGGCGGAGGTAGCGTTCGGGTGCGAGGCAGCGGCATGGCGGACGGAGAGATCCGCGTCCCCTAGCGCTCGGTCCAGATGCGCGGAGGTGGGGTGCGGGTGCCGAGCGGCGGCCTCGCGGACGGAGTAGTCCGCGTCCCCTAGCGCTCGGTCCAGGTGGG